>JADMIO011089300.1_pt1 | contig 83660 bp, 67 predicted proteins | sample 8958161 | NCBI WGS metagenome assembly JADMIO01 (sample SAMN16585339, study PRJNA669376) | soil metagenome | isolation source: Crop rotation soil | place: USA: Cullars Rotation, Alabama | collected 2011 | reverse complement strand
CGCGACAACTTGTCCACGTGGAATTCTAAGCTTAGGATCCCAATGTGCTGGAAAGCTTTCCAGACCGCACGCTGAGCGCGCGCACCGGCGCCACCCCGCTGTCCGCCGCGATCAGCATGCGCCATGCCAGTGTCGTCGAGCAGTTGCTCACCGCCGGCGCCAGTCCCGACCAGGCACTGCCCGGAGGCGTCACGCCGCTGATGCTCGCGTGCGCGCTCGGCCTGCCGGAAATCGCCGGGCGCCTGCTCAAGCAGCGCGCGAACGTCGCGGTCGTGGACGAGTCGGGCCTGAGCGCGCTGCATTGCGCCGCGCTGCACGCCTTCTCGGCGCGCGACCGCAATCGCGCGCTCGCGCTGTTCGACCTGCTGCTGCCCGCGGACCTCAGCCCCGACGCCGCCACCAACGCCGGCCACACGCCGCTGCTGCTGCTGCTCGGCGCGCGCGCGGAAGCCGGCGCCACCTGCGACGAGGAAGTGCTGCTGGCCGTGCTCGAGCGCCTGCTCAACGAGGGCGTCGCGCTCGATGCGCAGGACCAGCGCGGCCTGTGCGCGCTGCACCTGGCGGCGATGCATGGCCTGCTCGCGGTGGTGCAGCGCCTGCTGCGCGAAGGCGCGAACCGCAGCCTGCGCGATTCACTCGGCCGCACCGCGCACGACCTCGCGCTGCTGCGCGGCTACGTCGACATCGCGGCGGAATTCGAACCCGCGCGCGCCACGCCTTCCCTGGCCCGTTTCCTGCGCGAACCCCGGTGACCCCCATGAAAGAATCGATTCGCCATATCGCCATCGGCCTGGCGATGCTTGCCAGCCTCGTTCTGGCCGCCTGCAGCAACGGCACCAGCGAAGCGACGCTGACCGTCGAGGGCACCTATTCGGGATCTACCGAATCCGCTTGCCAGGTGGCCTTGCGCAGCGTGGCCACCGGCAGGTTGCAGCAGTCACACGAACTGGGCCCGAGCTTCCGCGAGGACTTCACCGTGGACGACGGCAAGGGTCAGTACTACGTCGAAATCAATTGCGGTGGCGGCAAGATGGGCCGGAGCCCGTTCTTCGATTTCGACCCGCCACGCGCGCGCATCACGCTGCACGACATCGAGATCCACTGACGCCTAGTCCAGCGGCGGCGGCCGCGGCGACGGCGCCGCGAGTTCTTCCGGCGTCGGCACCGCGTCCGCCTCGAACAGCCGTTCGAGGTCGCGCCGGTTCTGCTCGGCGCTGGCGATCAGCGCGGCCTCGTCGTCGTAGATCAGGTACTGCTCCCTGAGCATGCGCTCGTCGTGCGCCTGGAAGCGCGCGCGGCGCTCGGCCGCGACGTCGGGCGGCACGCCCAGCGCCTCCATCAGCACCTGGCCCATTTCCAGGCTCGAGTGCAGGGTCTCGCGCACTACCACGTGCACGCCCAGGTCCATCAGCTTGAAGGCGTGCTGGCGATTGCGCGCGCGCGCGAAGATCTTCAGGTCCGGGTAGGTGCGGCGCAGCAGCCGCGCGATGCGCACGGTCTGCTCGGCATCGTCGGTCGCCAGCACGAAGGCCTCGGCGCGTTCGACGTGCGCGGCGCGCAGCAGGTCGGCGCGCGAAGGATCGCCGTAATAGATCATCGTGCCGAAGCGGCGTGAATTCTCCACCTGTTCGACGCTGTGCTCGAGCGCGGTGAAGGGAATGTGCGCGGCGCGCAGCATGCGGCCGACGATCTGCCCGACGCGGCCGAAGCCGGCGATGATCACGCGCGGGTTCTCGTGGTCGATGGCGTCGGCGGGGCGCTCTTCCTTCGCCTCCGGGTGTTCCTGCAGCCAGCCGCCTACCGCCAGCACCAGCAGCGGCGACAACGCCATGCTCAGGCCCACCACCGCGACGACGCGATCGCGTAGCACGCCGTCGATCAGTCCGTGGCGGAAGGCTTCGGTGAAGATCACGAAGGCGAATTCGCCGCCCATCGACAGCACCGCGGCGAGCATCAGCCCCTCGCGCAACCGCAGGCGCCCGGGACGCCAGCCGACCGCGAACAGCACCAGCGCCTTCACCAGCAACAGCGTGCCGACCCAGGCGCCGATGAGCGCGGGTTCGTCGCGCACGCGCAGCAGGTCCACGCTCATGCCCACGGCCATGAAGAACAGGCCGAGCAGCAGGCCCTTGAAGGGCTCGATCTGCGCCTCGAGCTCGTGCCGGAATTCCGAGTCGGCCAGCAGCACGCCGGCGAGGAAAGCGCCCAGGCCCATCGACAGGCCGCCGAGTTGCATCAGCCACGCCGTGCCAACGACCACGAGCAATGCGGTGGCAGTGAATACCTCGGGCATCTTCGACCACGCTACCGCGCGGAACAGCTGGCGCAACGCGAGCCGGCCGCCGAGCACGACGAGGGCGATGATGCCCAGCGCGCGGAACGCGTCCGGCAGCAGCGGCGTACTGCCGAGCTTGCCGCCGTCGGCGGAAGTGGCCAGAAGCGGAATGAGCGCGAGCAGCGGGATCGCCGCCAGGTCCTGGAACAACAGGATGGCGAAACCGAGCCTGCCGTGCCCGCTCTGCAACTCCTTGCGCTCGGCGAGCATCTGCAGGCCCACCGCGGTGGAGGACAAGGCCAGGCCCAGGCCGGCGATGAGAGCGCCGCGCCACTGCGTGCCACCGGCCAGGGCAATCGCGCCCAGCGCCAGCGTGCTCAACCCGACTTGCAGGCCGCCGGCGCCGAACACGCTGCGCCGCATCACCCACAGGCGCGAGGGCGACAATTCCAGGCCGATGACGAACAGCATCATCACCACGCCGAACTCGGAGAAGTGCAGCACCGCCTGCGGGTCGGAGACCAGGCGCAGGCCGTAGGGGCCCATTGCCACGCCGGCGAACAGGTAGCCCAGCACCGCGCTCAGGCCCATGCGCTTGAACAGCGGCACCGCCAACACGGCGGCCAGCAGGAAGATCAGGAACAGCTCGAGCGAACCCTGGTGCATGTACGCCTCCGTAGGCCCCGATTATGCCCGCCGAGACCCCACCCCCCCCCGGCGCGTGGTTAGAATGGCGCCATCGTTTCAGGGGCAATCGCCATGCGTCGTATCTTCCAGGCCCTTCCGGTCCTGCTGCCTTGCCTTGCCTGCGCCTCCGCCGCTTTCGCGGCGGCGCCGGCGCCGGCGCAACCCGCGCTGCACCTGTTCGGCGGCGATGCACTCGTGTCCGTGGATGCCAACGGCGCAATCACCGCGATCGAAGCACCGGCCGAGTTTGGCGAGGCCGTCGCGCACGCGATGGAAGCCAATATCCGCAAGCTGCATTTCCAGGCGCCGATGCTCGGCGGCAAGACCGTGCCGGGCCAGACCTGGGTGCACCTCCAGGCCTGCACGGCGCCGGCGGGCGACAACTGGGCGCTGGCGCTGAAGTTCCGCGGCAATGGCCCTTCGATCACGAACATGGGCGCGCCGAAATTCCCACGCGAGGCGTTGCGCGCCAACAGCAGCGCGAAGTACGACGTCGCCATCCGCGTCGCGCCCGACGGCAGCGCTTCGATGGAAAGCGCCACGCTGGCCTCCGGCCAGCCGAGCCATGCCAAGGATTTCGAGAAGGCGCTGGGTGAATGGATTGCCGGCATGAAGTACCGGGTCGAGACGGTCGATGGCAAGCCGGTCGGCGCGCAACTTGCGCAGAAGGTGGAATTCGTTGCGGGTGAACGCTTCACTGCGGGCTCGCTGAGCCAGGTTCGTCGCCGCGCGGAGCGGAGTGACGCGGAGTCGCGCCAGGCGCGCGCGCTCGCGAACGATACCTGCGCGCTTGCGCTGAAGGCGGGCGACAACGACGAGAGCCGCCAGATCGCGATCGACTCGCCGATCAAGGTCAGCGAAGCCAACTAACGCTTGCACCCGCCGACGCGGCACACCGGTTTTCCGAAGGAACCCCAATGAACAAGTCGATTTTCCTGCTCGCCCTCGCCGCGCTCGCGCCCGTCGTGGCCGCGGCGCCCGGCGCGCCGAAGCTCGTCTTCATCCAGACCGAATCGCGCATCGACATCGACGCGCAAGGCAACGTCACGGCCATCAGCACCACGCCGCAGCTGCCGCCGGAAATCGCGGCGGTGGTCGAAGGCAACCTGCGCAAGCTGCGCTATGCCGCACCGATCAAGGACGGCCACCCTGTCTCCGGCGTGACATATGCGCAGCAGGACGCCTGCGCCGCGCCCGTTGATGGTCGCTATGTCTTCGCGGTGAAGTACCGCGGCAATGGTCCGGCCATGGACCATTCCCGCTATCCGGTGTATCCGGTGGACCAGATGCGTCGCGGCGTCGGTGCGAAGTGGACCGTCGAATACACCGTGCGCGCCGACGGCACCGGCAAGGTCGATGCCATGAAGCTGGTCGCAGGCGGCGTCGGTGGCCGCGGCGACGGCAATTTCCGCAAGGCCATTTCCGACTGGATCGAAGGCATGCCGTTCCAGCCCGAGATGCTCGACGGCCAGCCGATCGATACGCGCTTGCAGACCAAGGTCGACTTCCTCATCGACCCGCCCCGGAGCGTGCGCGAACGCGCGCATGGCGGCAACGAAGCCTGCAAGGTTGCGATCGAGGCGCGCGACGATGATGATCGCGCGGTCGCCATCGATTCGCCCTTCAAGCTGGATGTGGCGGCGAACTGACACGCCCCGTCCCGCGGGTCACGCAATGAAAAAGCCCCGCGTTCGCGGGGCTTTTCCTTTAGCGCTTCATCGAACTGAAGAATTCGTCGTTCGACTTGGTGGTCTTCATCTTGTCGAGCAGGAACTCCATCGCGCTCAGCTCGTCCATCGGGTGGAGCAGCTTGCGCAGGATCCAGATCTTCTGCAGCAGGTCCGGCTCGATCAGCAGCTCCTCGCGGCGGGTGCCGGAGCGGTTGATGTTGATGGCCGGGTACACGCGCTTCTCGGCGATGCGGCGGTCCAGGTGCACTTCCGAGTTGCCGGTGCCCTTGAACTCTTCGTAGATCACCTCGTCCATCTTCGAGCCGGTGTCGATCAGCGCAGTGGCGATGATGGTCAGCGAGCCACCTTCTTCCACGTTGCGCGCGGCGCCGAAGAAGCGCTTCGGGCGGTGCAGGGCGTTGGCGTCCACGCCGCCGGACAGCACCTTGCCCGAGCTCGGCACGACCATGTTGTAGGCGCGGGCGAGGCGGGTGATGGAGTCCAGCAGGATGACGACGTCGCGCTTGTGCTCGACCAGGCGCTTGGCGCGCTCGATCACCATCTCGGCGACCTGCACGTGGCGCGCGGCCGGCTCGTCGAAGGTGGAGGAGATCACCTCGCCGCGCACGGTGCGCTGCATGTCGGTGACTTCTTCCGGGCGCTCGTCGATCAGCAGCACGATCAGGTGCACGTCCGGGTGGTTGTGCTTGATCGCCTGGGCGACGTTCTGCATGAGCATGGTCTTGCCGGCCTTCGGCGGCGAGACGATCAGCGCGCGCTGGCCCTTACCCTGCGGCGCCATCAGGTCCATGATTCGGCCGGTGATGTCCTCGGTCGAACCATTGCCGCGCTCGAGCACGAAGCGCTTGCGCGGGAACAGCGGGGTGAGGTTCTCGAACATCACCTTGCCCTTCGACGCTTCCAGCGGTTCGCCGTTGAGCGTGTCCAGGATGTTGAGCGCGACGTAGCGTTCGCCTTCCTTCGGGCTGCGGATGCGGCCGGTGACTTCGTCGCCGGTGCGCAGGTTGAAGCGGCGGATCTGGCTCGGCGAGATGTACACGTCGTCCGGGCCGGCGAGGTAGCTGGCGTCGGCGCTGCGCAGGAAGCCGTAGCCGTCGGGCAGGATTTCCAGCACGCCGTCGGCGGCGACGCCGTTCGGGTGGCGGGTGAGCACCTTCAGCAGCTGGAAGGTGACGTCCTGCTTGCGCATGCGCGCCACGCCCTCGTGCAACTGGAGCGTTTCGGCCATCTCCAGCAACTTGTGCGCGGGCATGCGCTTGAGCTCGGTGAGCGAGTAGCTCGGGAAATCCGGCGGCAGTGCCGGGCCGGCGTAGGGCTGCTGCGGACCGCCGCCGCCCTCGTTGCCGTCGTCGCGCGGCTGGCCGCCGCCGCCCTGGCCCTGGCGTTCGGCGCGCTCGCGGTCGCGGCGGTCGCGGAAGCGCTCGCGGCGATGGCGGTTGCGGCCGCCGCCGCCCTGGTAGTTGTCGTCGCCGCCCTGGCGATCGTTCTGGTTCTGGTTGCTGTCGCCCCGCGGCGCTTCGGCCTGGGCGGGCGCCGGGGCCGGCTCGGGGGCCGGCGCGGGCGCTTCGGCCACGGCGGTTTCGGCGCCGGCGCTGGATTCGGATTTGGCCTTGCTCAACGTACGCGGCTTGCGCGTGCGCTTTTCGGTTTCGTTATCGGACACGGATGGAATTCCTCGCGCGATGCGAGTGGAGAGGGGAAGGGATATTGCAGAAGAGCGGCGCAGCTACGGCGCCTGGCTGGTAAATACCGTAACACCGCCGCCGACCGTCATACAAGTTGCGGCGGGGACATCATTCAGCGCCTCGCCACCCCTGGCCGGCGCCGCACCCCCGCGCCGGCTCGCGGCGCAGGGGTCAGGCGAAGCTTGCTTACGCCACGGCCTTGTCGACGAAGGACGCGAGCTGCGCCTTGCCGACCGCACCGACCTGGGTCGAGTGCACCGCGCCGTTCTTGAACATCATCAGCGTCGGGATGCCGCGGACCGCGTACTGGCGCGGCACCTTCGGATTGTTGTCGATGTTGATCTTCACCACTTTCACCTTGCCGGCGTGGCTGCTCGCGATCTCGTCGACGATCGGCCCGATCATCTTGCAGGGCCCGCACCACTCGGCCCAGAAATCGACCAGCACCGGCGTATCGGACTGCAGTACCTGCGCCTCGAAGTCGTCATCGCCCACGTGCACAACCTGGTCTGCCACGGCCAAACTCCTGATTTTTCTAAGGGAAGCGGGACCGGAATGGCCCGCGATTACGGTAAACTGGGGGTTGACCCTGCCGATCACAAGACGGCGACCTGGCCCGCCCGCAACCGAGTTTGCGACCCGCGGGCGACACGCGCAAGCGCGGCCGTGCCGCGCGAATGAGACCCGATGACCGCCACTGAAGACGCGAAGCCCTCCGATAAGCCGCTGACCGATATAGCTTTTTCCAGTTTCGACCTGCAGCCTGCGCTGCTTGGAGGCCTCGAAGCTGCCGGCTTCTCCCGCTGCACCCCGATCCAGGCGATGACCCTGCCGATCTCCCTCGCCGGGCGCGACGTCGCCGGCCAGGCCCAGACCGGCACCGGCAAGACCCTCGCCTTCCTGGTCACCCTGGTGAACCGCCTGATGGCCCGCCCGGCCCTGGCCAATCGCGGCCCGGCCGACCCCCGCGCCATGATCCTGGCGCCCACTCGCGAGCTGGCCATCCAGATCCACAAGGACGCGCTGAAGTTCGGCAGCAACCTGGGCCTGAAGTACGCGCTGATCTACGGCGGCGTCGACTACGACAAGCAACGCGCCCAGCTCCAGCAAGGCTGCGACGTGATCATCGCCACCCCCGGCCGCCTGATCGACTACGTGCGCCAGGGCGTGGTGCACCTGCATGCCTGCGAGGTGTGCATCCTCGACGAAGCCGACCGCATGTTCGACCTGGGCTTCATCAAGGACCTGCGCTTCCTGCTGCGCAAGCTGCCGCGCCGCGAGGAGCGCCAGACGCTGCTGTTCTCCGCCACCTTGAGCCACCGCGTGCTCGAGCTGGCCTACGAGCACATGAACGAGCCGGAGAAGGTCGTCGTCGAGACCGAAACGGTCACCGCGTCGCGCGTGCGCCAGGTGATGTACCTGCCGGCGAACGACGAAAAGATCCCGCTGCTGCTCGGCCTGCTGTCGCGCAGCGAAGGCGCGCGCACCATGGTCTTCGTCAATACCAAGGTGTGGGTGGAGCGGGTGGCCAAGGCGCTGGAGAAGGCGCACTACCGCGTGGGCGTGCTGTCCGGCGACGTGCCGCAGAAAAAGCGCCAGTCGCTGCTGGGCAAGTTCCAGAAGGGCGAGCTCGAGATCCTGGTCGCCACCGACGTGGCCGCGCGCGGCCTGCACATCGATGGCGTCTCGCACGTGTACAACTTCGACCTGCCCTTCGAGGCCGAGGACTACGTGCACCGCATCGGCCGCACCGCGCGCCTGGGCGCCGAGGGCGACGCGATCAGCTTCGCCTGCGAGCGTTACTCGCAGGGCCTGCCGGCGATCGAGGCCTACATCGAGCAGTCGATCCCGATCGAGCGCATCACCAACGAACTGATGACCACGACCCCGCGCACGCCGCGCGAGCCGCTGGTCGGCGACGACGGCGAGCCGATGGAATCGATCTCCGACCTGTTCCGCGAAGCGCGCGCCGAAGCCGAGGCTTCCGGTCGCGGCCGTGGCGGCCCGGGCGGTGGCGGTCGTCGCGAAGGTGGCGGCCGCAGTGGCGGTCCGCGCCGCGAGGGCGGTGGCCGTTCCGGCCCCGGCGGCCGTGGCGGCAGCAGCCGTGGCGACCGTCCCGCACGCCCGCCGCAGGAGCCGCGCGAGCAGCCGGCGCAGGAATTGCCGAAGGCCGCGGCGCCCGCCGCTGCCAACGCCGAAACGGGTGGCGAGGCCAAGCGTCCGCGTCGTCGCCGTCGCGGCCCGCGTCGCGAAGGCGCAGGTGGCGAAGCCGTTGCCGCCGTCGCGCACGCCGAGTCGTCGAAGACGACCGCGCGCCTGCCGGTGCCGCCGGTCGCGCCGGCATCGCCGACCGTGTCGAAGGAATCCTTCTTCAAGCGCTTCACCCGCTCGGTGCGATCGCTGGTCGCGCCTTCGTCCAAGAATTGATGCCACTGCTGAAGCTCGACAACGTCGGCAAGACCTACCTGGGCGGGCAGGCCGCGCTGACCGACCTCAGCTTCTCGGTGGAAGCGGGCGAAATGCTCTTCGTCACCGGCCATTCCGGCGCCGGCAAGAGCACCTTGCTGAAGTTGATCCACCTCAGTGAACGCCCCACGCGCGGCACCGTGATCGTCAACGACCGCAACCTGCGCCAGGTGCGCGGGAAGCAGGTCGCGTACCACCGCCGCCAGGTCGGCGTGGTCCACCAGGACCATCGCCTGTTGATGGAGCGCAGCGTGTTCGACAACGTCGCGCTGCCGCTTCTGATCGCCGGCATGCCCGGCGCGGAAACCGGCAAGCGCGTGCGTTCGATGCTCGACAAGGTCGGCCTGGGCGCGCGCGAGAAATCGCGACCGCGCGAACTGTCCACCGGCGAGCAGCAGCGCGTGGGCATAGCGCGCGCGCTCGTCGCGCAGCCGCTGCTGCTGCTCGCGGACGAGCCCACCGGCAACCTCGACCCCACGCTCGCCGGCGAAATCATGCAGTTGTTCGCTTCGCTCCAGGCGCAGGGCACCGCGGTGATGATCGCCAGCCACGACCTGGGCCTGGTCAAGCGGATGCGCAAGCGCGTGCTGGTGCTCGACCACGGCAAGCTGATGGACGATATCGATCCCGAGGATCTCGCCGCGTGAGTGCGCGCGCCGACTCCCGCGCCGCGCCCACGGCCACGCGCGTCGCGCCCACCGGCATCGGGGCCCGCTTGCGCGCCTGGCGCGAGCAGCACGTGTTCTCGCTGGTCTCGAGCCTGGGCCGTTTCTTCCAGCGTCCCTTCGCCACGCTGCTTACCGTCGGCGTGATGGCGATGGCGATCGCGTTGCCGCTGGCGATGGGCGTGGTGCTCGGCAACCTGCAGCGCCTGTCCGGCACGCTGCAGGCCTCGCGCGAGGTCGGCCTGTTCCTGCGCGTGGACATCGACGCCGCGCAGGCCGAGCGCCTGGCCACCGAATTGCGCGCGCGCCGCGACGTCGCCGCCGTGGAGTTGAAGACGCCGGCCGAGGGCCTTGACGAATTCCGGAAACTGAGCGGCCTGGGCGACGCCGCGGCAATGCTCGGCGACAACCCGCTGCCAACCGTGCTGCGCGTCACGCCGCTCGATGACGGCAGCGCGCTGGCGCAGCAGATGCGCGCGCGCCCGGAGGTGGAACTGGTGCAGCACGACGAGGGCTGGCGCCGCCGCCTCGACGCCTGGCTGGGCTTCGGCACGCGGCTGGCGCTGGTGCTCGCCGGCGTGCTCGCCCTGGGCGTGCTGCTGGTGGTCGGCAACACCATCCGCCTGGAGATCGGCAATCGCCGCGACGAGATTGCCGTGCTGCAGCAACTGGGCGCCACCGACGCTTTCATTCGCCGGCCATTCATCTACCTGGGCGCCTGGTACGGGCTGGCGGCCGGCGCCGCCGCGCTAGGGCTGCTGGCGATCGCCGGGCTGCTCCTGCAGCCGAGCCTGGCCTCGCTGGCCGGAAGCTACGGCAGCGGCTTCGCCTTGCGCGGCCCGGAACTGCCGGCCGCCCTCGCGCTGCTGTTCGCCAGCACCGCCATCGGCTGGCTGGGGGCGTGGCTCGCCAGCGGGCACCATCTGAGGCAGACTCGTCCAACTGACCTCTGAAATCCCGATCCCCTGGCGATGAGCACCCCCGGTTTCAAACTTTCCGAAGCATCCACGCCGCGCATCATGGTGGTGGACGGTTCGAAAGTCGTGCGCAAGATGATCGAGGGCGTGCTGCGCCAGCAGTTGCAGTCGATCGACTTCGTCGGTTGCGAAACGGGTGAGGAAGCCAAGCAGGCCCTGCAGTCGGGTGCGTTCTCGCTGGTCACCACGGCGCTGCGCCTGCCCGACATGGATGGCCTCGCGCTGGCCAAGCATTTGCGCGAGCACACGCCGCAGGCCTACATCCCGATCATCGTGGTGTCGGGCGACGTCCAGGAGCGGCTCGAGAGCCGCAGCATCACCGACAACGTCACCGACTACTTCGACAAGTCTCTCGGCTTCAACGCGCTCGCCGCCTTCATCAAGGGCTACGTCGCGCCGGAAAGCGAGCCGGGCGGCGAAGTGCTGTACGTGGAAGACTCGCGCGTGGTCGCGCTCGCCACGCGCCGCATGCTGGAAAAGCACGGCCTGACCGTCATCCACTGCACCTGCGTCGAGGACGCGGTGGCGCACCTGGAGACGATGAAGGCGCAGGGCCGCGTCCCCGGTCCCGACGTCGTGCTTACCGACGTCTACCTGAAAGGCGACCTCACCGGAAAGGACCTGGTCGCTGCGATCCGCGAGCAGTTCGGCTACCCGAAGGGCCTGTTGCCGGTGCTGGTGATGACCGGCGATGCCAATCCCGCGAACCAGACCGACTTGCTGCGCGCCGGTTGCAACGACCTGGTGCAAAAGCCGATCGAAGAACGCCTGCTCGTGACGAAGCTGCTGTTCCAGCTGCGCGTCGGCCGCCTGATGCGGCAGAAGATGGCGGGGCAGCAGCGCGCCGTCGGCGCGGCCTGATCTTCATTTCGCGATGAGCGAATCGCGCGTGCGCCTCGCGCCCTCGTGGCAGGCGCGCGTGGGCGCCTACCTCGAACGTGACGACATGCGCGCGCTGGGCGACTTCCTGCGCGCGCAAAAGGCGGCGGGCAAGCGCATCTTCCCGCCCGGGCCGCAGATGTTCGCCGCGCTGGAGGCCACTCCCTTCGAAGACGTGAAGGTCGTGGTGCTGGGCCAGGACCCGTACCACGGCCCCGGCCAGGCGCACGGGCTGAGCTTCTCGGTCCCGCCAGGCGTGGACGTGCCGCCTTCGCTGGTGAACATCTTCAAGGAACAGGAACGCGACCTGGGCCTCGCGCGCCCCGACCACGGTTGCCTGCTGCCTTGGGCGAAGCAGGGCGTGCTGCTGCTCAACGCCGTGCTCAGCGTCGAGGCGGGCAAGGCCGGCGCGCACCAGGGCAAGGGCTGGGAAGGCTTCACCGATCATGTCGTCGAGCGGTTGGCGACCGAGCGCGAAGGCCTGGTCTTCCTGCTATGGGGCAGCTACGCGCAGGCCAAGGGGCGGGTGATCGACAGCCGCCGCCATTGCGTCCTGCGCGCGCCGCACCCCTCGCCGCTGTCGGCGCACCGCGGCTTCCTGGGCTGCGGCCATTTCTCGGCCGCCAACCGCTGGCTGCAGGGGCGGGGCCAAAAGCCCATCGACTGGCGCCTGCCGTCCGCCGCGGAACTTTCCGCGCCCTGACCGGTCTCAATTGCAGCTGGGACGGAGCTGAAGCCCGCCGCCCCACTTGAACGAAAATTTAAAGCCCCCAACGTGGTTTCAAGGGCGTTCCATGAACGGAACGCAGTGGCCCACTTTTGGCCGGTCCGATGCCCGAAACCCGGGTGTTAAACTGGCCCCCATGAGCAAGAACCCTCCGATGAGCACTGCCCTTGTATCCAACAGCCTGCCGGTCCCGAGCGCGCTCGGGTCGCTGGATGCGTACATCTCGGCCGTCAACATGATCCCGGTCCTCACCGTCGACGAGGAGCAGGCCCTGGCCCGCTCCTTCCGCGACGACGAGGACGTCGACGCCGCCAAGAATCTGGTGATGTCGCACCTGCGCTTCGTCGTGCACGTCGCGCGCGGCTACCAGGGCTACGGCCTGGGCATGGGCGACCTGATCCAGGAAGGCAACATCGGCCTGATGAAGGCGGTGAAGCGCTTCGACCCGGACCAGGGCGTGCGCCTGGTGTCCTTCGCCGTGCACTGGGTGCGCGCGGAGATGCACGAGTTCATCCTGCGCAACTGGCGCATCGTCAAGGTCGCCACGACCAAGGCGCAACGCAAGCTGTTCTTCAACCTGCGCAAGAACAAGAAGCGCCTTGGCTGGATGAACGCCGCCGAGCGCCAGGCCATCGCCAAGGACCTCAACGTGTCCGAGCGCGAGGTGCTGGAGATGGAGTCGCGCCTGTCCGGCCGCGACGTCGGCTTCGACGCGCCCACCGACAACGACGACGACCACGCGCCGCCCGCGCCGATCCACTACCTGGTCGACCACAACGACGATCCCGCGCTTTCGTATGAGCGCGAGTCGCACGAAGACAGCCAGATGGAACTGCTGCGCGAAGGCATGGCTGACCTGGATGCGCGTTCGCGCGACATCCTCAAGCGCCGCTTCCTCGGCGAGCCGAAGGCGACGCTGCAGGAGCTGGCCGACGAGTACGGCGTGTCTGCCGAGCGTGTCCGCCAGATCGAGGCGAATGCGTTGAAGAAGATGAGGGCGCTGTTCGCGGCTTGACCTACGCCGCTGCGACCCACTGAAGGCCTCGGGGAAACCCGAGGCCTTTTTGTTTCTACAGCGCGGGGCCGATTCGCCTTTCCAGAAAGTCGAACACGAGCTGGCGCCGCGCCTCGTCCGCCTCGTCCAGGCTCTGCACGCACAGGAAGGCCAGCGCGGCATTGGACTGCGCGCCCGCGAGCTGCGCGCGCAGCGCGCCTTCCGATTCGCGCGCCGGCTGGATGCGCAGCGTTTCCAGCCGGTTGTCGATCACCGCGTGGCCGCCGGCGATCTCCAGGTGGTTGGCGAGCGCGACGGTGAGGAACTGCTCGGCCGAACGCAGGCGGAAGGAGATGTTGCGTTCGAGCGCCTGCGGGTTCGCGGCGAACCAGCCCGCGATCGTGTCACGTCGGAGCGGCGCGGGGCAGTGCGGGAACTGGAAGTAGCGCGCGGGGAAGCCGGCCATGCGCGCCGACAGCTGCTGCGCCTCGTGCTGGCCCGGCCGCACCACGCGCGTGGGCGCACGCCCGCCGCGCAGCAGCTTCGACACCGCGCCGCGCCAGCGCTGCCAGCGTGCGCGCGCCGCGCCGTCGCGCCAGCGGCCGCGCAGCACCACCGATTCGCCACGGAAGAAATCCTCCGGCGCCACCGGCTGCAGCAGCATGAAATCGTCGTTGAGGTAGAGGAAGCGCGGCGCCAGGCCGGGGATGCGATTCAGCATCGCTTCGATCGAGCGGTTGCTGAAGGTCGGCAGGTATTGCTCGTAGCCGGCGAAGATCTCGCGATGGTCGACCATGCGCACGCGATCGGCGAGTGGCGTGTGCGCGATGCGCGCGAGGAAGGCTGGCTGCTGGCCGTCCGCGACGATATGCACGCGACGCAGCCAGGGCGCGAAGCGCAGCAGCGAGGCGACGCACCACGCGACTTCTCCGCAATCCCCGAAGCGCGTCGCGTCGGCCGCCGCGTGGCTGGCGGCGGCGTCCTCGCCGAGCAGGCGCGCGCGCTTGCGCGCGTGCTCGGGATCCGCGCCGTCCACCCAGGTGATGACCGCGTCGATCGCTCCCACGTCAGTCATGCCTTCTTCGCGTGTCGGCCGCATCATCGCCGCCGAGGATGATGCGCGCGCCGCGCTGGTAGCTGAAGTAGGACCAGGCCCACTCGATCATCACCACCAGCCGGTTGCGGAAGCCGATCAGGAAGAACAGGTGGATCCACAGCCAGAACCACCACGCGACCACGCCCGACAGGCGCAGCTTGCCGTACTCGACCACCGCGGCCATGCGCCCGATGGTGGCGAGGTTGCCGTAGTCGCGATAACGAAATGGCTTCGCGGGCTCGCCGGCGAGGCGCGCGCGGATCGCCCGCGCGGCGTGCCGGCCCATCTGCTTCGCGGCGGGCGCCACCCCCGGCACGGGGCGACCGTCTTGCCGCAACGCCTGCGCCAAATCACCGGCAACGAAGACGTTGCCGTGGCCGGGGACGGAAAGATCCGGCGCCACCGGCACGCGACCGGCGCGATCCAACGGCACGCCCAGGCCTTGGGCGAGCGGCGAAGCGGCCACGCCCGCCGCCCACAGCACCGTGCGCGCGGGCAGGCGCTCGCTTCCGATGCGCACGCCGCGGGCGTCGATCTCCGTGACCGGATTTCCGATGTGCACCTGCACGCCGAGCTTTTCCAGCTGCTTGCGCGCGCTTTCCGACAGCGGCGGCGCCATCGCCGCGAGCACGCGCGGGCCGGCTTCGACCAGGTGCACCTGCGCGTGGCGCGGTTCGCTGCGACGGAATTCCTTGCGCAGCGTGTGCCGCGCGATCTCGGCGAGCGTGCCGGCGAGCTCCACGCCGGTCGGTCCGCCGCCGATCACGACGAAGGACAGCCACGCGCTGCGCGCACCGGCATCGTTTTCGCGCTCTGCCGCCTCGAAGGCGCTCAACACGCGCCGGCGGATCGCCAGCGCATCGTCGAGCGTCTTCAGGCCCGGCGCATCCGGCGCCCACTGCTCGTGCCCGAAGTAGGCGTGCGTGGCGCCGCTGGCGAGCACGAGGTAGTCGTAGTCGACGATGGCGCCGTCACTGAAGTGCAGCCGGTTGGCGCCCGGCTCCACGCGCGCGACTTCCGCCATCAGCACGGTGACGTTGCGCTGCGCGCGCAGGACGTGGCGCAGCGGCGCGGCGATGTCGGGCGCCGACAGGCCGGCGGTGGCGACCTGGTAGAGCAGCGGCTGGAACAGGTGGTGGTTGGTGCGGTCGAGCAGGGTCACCCGCACCGGCGCGCTGGCGAGCGCGCGCACGGCCCACAGGCCGCCGAAGCCGCCGCCGACCACCACCACGTGCTTGCGCGTGTCCGTGTTCGCCATGCGCGCTTCAATACAGGTCGATGGGATCGACGTCCAGCGACCAGCGCACGCGCCGCGCCGATTTCAGCCCGTACAGCTGCGCCACCCAGGGCATGAGCAGCGCGTGCAGCGCCGGGCGCTGCGCCGCGGTGAGCAGCATCTGGCCGCGCGCGCGGCCGGCGCGGCGCGGCATCGGCGCCGGCATCGGCGCGGACACGTGCACGCCGTGCATGTCGGGCGCGAGCTCGCGCGCCTGGGCAAGGAAGGCTTGCACTTCGGTTTCGCGCGGCGCTTCGGCGCGAAGCATCGCCAGGTGCGCATACGGCGGGAAGCCGGCGGCCTCGCGCTCGACCAGCGTTAGGGCCGCCAGCGCCGGATAGCCGCCACCAAGGAGCGTCGACAGCAGCGGATGGCCCGGATGATGCGTCTGCAGCAGCACTTCGCCCGCGCGCTCGGCGCGGCCGGCGCGGCCCGCGACCTGCACCAGCAACTGCGCGAGCTTTTCGCTGGCGCGAAAATCCGCCGAATACAGGCCTTCGTCGACGCCGACCACCACCACGAGCGTGAGCCGCGGCAGGTCGTGGCCCTTCGCCAGCATCTGCGTCCCCACGAGGATGCCGGGCGCATCGCCGAACTCGCGCAGCCGCGCTTCCAGCTCGCCACGCCGGCGCGTGCTGCCGCGATCGATGCGCACGACGCGCGCCTGCGGGAAGCGTCCGGCCAGCGCTTCTTCCAGCCGCTCGGTGCCGAAACCCTGCGGCTGCAGGCCGAGGCCGCCGCAATCGGGGCAGGCGAGCGGACGCGTGCCGCGCGCGCCGCAGTGGTGGCACATCAGGCTGCGCCCGACGCCGTGCACGGTCATCGGCGAATCGCAGCGCTTGCATTGCGCGCGCCAGCCGCAGTCGTGGCACAGCAGCACCGGCGCGTAGCCGCGGCGATTGCGGAACACCAGCGCCTGCTCGCCGCGCGCCAGGCAGGCGGCGATGGCGGTGAAGACTTCCTCGCCCAGCCCGTGCACGAGCAGGCGCTTGCGCACGTCGAGCACGCGCACCGCCGGCGGGCGCGCGCTGCCGGCGCGTTGCGGCAGGCGCAGCAGCGTGTAGCGGCCCGCCTGCGCGTTGTGCAGCGATTCGAGCGAGGGCGTCGCACTGCCCAGCACGATCGGCACCTCGAGCGCGTGGGCGCGCACCAGGGCGATGTCGCGTGCGTGGTAGCGAATGCCGTCCTGCTGCTTGTAGGAGGCGTCGTGCTCCTCGTCGACCACGATCAGCCCCGCGCGAGGCATCGGCACGAAGATCGCCGAGCGCGTGCCGACCAGCACGCGCGCTTCGCCGCGCGCCATTGCCGTCCAGGCGCGCGAGCGCTCGCCGTCGGCCAGGCCCGAGTGGTATTCCCACACGGGCAGTCCGAGGCGAGAGCGGAAGCGCTGCAGCGTCTGCGGCGTCAGCCCGATCTCCGGCACGAGCACCAGCGCCTGCCGGCCGCGCGCGACGCAATCGCGGATCGCCTGCAGGTAGACCTCGGTCTTGCCGCTGCCAGTCACGCCTTCGAGCAGCAGCGCGCGGAATCCTGCCCCGGCGCGCAGCACCGCAAGCGCTTCGGCCTGCGCCACCGTGGGCGCGGGCGCGGCGGGGTCGTCGGCGAGCGTGGTGGCCGGCGGCAGCTGTTGCCGCTCGGCCTGGCCGCGGCGCGCCAGGGCACGCGCGGCCTCTCGCCAGCCATCAAAGCTGGCCTCGAGCGTCTCCTCGGCCACGGGCGCCGCCTGCAGGCGCTCGAGCAGCGCCCGCGGCCGCCCGCGGCCCGGGCGCGCCAATGCGGTGACGCCGGCTTCGGTGAGCCGCCAGCTCGCCGCCGTGGTCTCCGGCAGCGGCTGGCCGTCGCGCAGCGGGCCGGGCAACGCGGTGGCCAGCACTTCGCCCGGCGGCGCGTGGTAGTAGCGCGCGCAGAAGGCGAGCGTATGCAGCAGCTCGCCGGCCAGCAGCGGTTCGTCGTCGAGCAACTCGATGGCCCGGCGCAGCGATTCGGGTTCGGTGGCGGGCTCGCCGACCTCGAGCACAACCCCCACGCGTTCGCCCTTGCCGAAGGGCACGCGCACGCGCCGCCCGGGCCAGTCCGGACCGGGCCGGCTTCCCGCCGGCGGCAGGTAGTCGAAAAGCGTGGGCAGCGGCACCGGGAGGGCGACGCGCAGCACCTGCGTGCGATCAGGCATGCGGCAGTCTAGCCTGAACGCCGCGGCTGCCCCGACGGAAACCTACTTGCAGCATTCTTTTCATGAATGGGAAAGAAATGTCAGGCAAGCGCTTATTCCCATTAAGGAAATTTCCTTATCCACACATTTTGTGGATAACTCTGTGCACCAGCGCCGGAGCAGGGCTGCGCACCCCGGATTTAAAGGCCGCAAAGCCTGCCTTGAACAAAATTTAACCAACCTGTCATACGGTTGGAAAATCAAGGACTTGCATTCGTTTCTCGCACAGTGGGGGGCGTGGGGAGGGTGTGCTTTCACACGCAGCGCGCCGGCTCCCCCTGCTGTGCACAACGTTCCACGCTCAAAGCCGCGCCAGAGGCGGCGGAGCGCCTCGCTTACCCGTGGTCAAGCCTGCTCCACGGCCAAGGCTTCTAGAATGCAGCGATGCCCCCTGCCGTTTCCGTGACCCCTGGCGTCCCCCGCGCCCTCCCCAATTCCGCGCTCACCGCGTTCCTGCACGGGATCGAAGCCCGGGCCTGGGTCTTCGCGCTGTGCCAGGCCGGCGATCCCCGCCGCGCCGACGAGACGCTGGCGCTTGCCGAGTTCGAATTCATCGAATCCGCGCCCGAACTGCCGCTGGCCGAGTGGCCGCTGCACTTCTGGGCCACGCTGCTGCGCCAGCCGGGCCTGCTGGCGCCGCTGGACGCCGGCCTCGACCTGTCGCGCCTGGAGCCCGGCCCGCGCGCCGCGCTGCTGCTGCGCCTGCTGGCGCACCTGGACGTGCCTCATGCGGCGCAGGCGCTCGGGGTGAGCGTGCGCGCCTACGAGGCGGCGCTCGGACAGGCAATGTCGGCGCCCGACCATCCGGATGATTGGCTGCCTTCGCTGCGCGAGAACCTGCACCAGCTCGTGCAGGATCTGCCGCAGGCCACGCGCGAACACCTCGACCAGATCCGGCGCGACGCCATCCAGAACGTGGAGGCGGGTTCGTTCTACGCGCCCACGGGGGAAGAAGAAACGCACCCGGAGCCCGCGAATGAGGTGCCGGTGCCGCGCTGGCCCTGGCTGGGTTTGGGCATCCTGCTGCTCGCCTTGCTCGCCACGCTGTTGATTCCGTTCCCGGGCGGACTGCATCCGGGCCAGAGCGAGAAGCTGCCGCCGGTCGCCACGCCGCCGCCGCCAGCGCTGAGCGACACCGTCGTCGTCACGCACCCGGACTACGCACAATTGTCGGAACCGGAAGATGAAAAGCTCGCGCGCGACCTCGCCTTCCTGAGCTGGCTCGGCGGCGCCTTCCCGGGCACCGCGTCCGCGCCGAACGCGCTGGTGTCGATCCCGCCGGAAAACTTCTCCGAGCTCAGCGACCGCGCCCAGCACATGCTCGAGTCCGCCGCGCCGCTTTGGCCCACGCTGCCGGCCACGGAGCGCGCCGCCCTGCTCGACAACGCCACCGACTGGGCCGAGCGCCCATCCGTGCAGCGCACGGCCCTGCGCGCCCGCCTGCGCGCCTGGGATGCGCAGCCGCCGGCCGAGCGCGCGCGCCGACGCGCACCCTTCGCCGCCTGGCGCGACCTGCCGCGCAGCGAGCGCGGCCGCGTCGCCGCGGCGCAGGCCTACTTCCAGGCGCTGGTGCCCTCGGCGCAGGAAAACCTGCGCAGGCAGTTCGCCAGCCTCGACGTCGACACGCAGCGCGTGTGGTGGCTGGGCCCGGCGATGGGCCAGCAGCTCGCGCCGATCGCGGTGTTCTTCGCCTTCCTGCCCGAGGCCGACCGGCCGGCGCTGCTCAATGCGCTGCGCGGGCTCGACCCGACCACGCGCGCGGAGCTGTCCCTGCTCGCGCCGCGCCTGGACGAAGCCGGCCGCCAGGAATTGCGCCGCGAACTGCTGCGCCTGCCGGCGGAACAGCGCGCGCAGTTCGTGCACGCCCGCCTGGGCGAGTCGAGGCAGGTTCAGTAGCGCGCGATCGAGCCCAGCACGCGCCGCTCGGCGCGGAAGCGATCGCCGAAGCGCGCGATGCCATCGGCGCGCAGGCGCGGCGCATGTTCGCGGAAATACGCCTCCAGCGCCTGCCCATCGCGCAGCCGGTATTGCACGCACAGCGCGAGCTCGCCCTCGGGCGCGGCAGGATCGCGGCGCTCGAAGACTTCCGCGCCGAGGAAGCCGGGCAGCGCGCACATCTCCAGCACGTGCGCATCGAGCCAGGCGCGGTACTCGGCTTCGATCGAAACCTGCGGGTACAGATTGACTTCGTAGACGATCACAGCGTCAGGAACCCGACGATCACCGCGCCGGCGAGCGCGAAGCCCAGCAGCACCGAGTAGCACATGCCCAGCACCGTGTACTTGGCGATGGTCATCGGCCAGCCCTGGCCGTAGATGCGCTTTTGCATTAGCAGCAGGTACACCGGCACCCACGCGATGGTCAGGCCGAAGGCCCAGGCCAGGATGCCGTGCAGGAAGCTGCCGTCGACCAGCATGCCCTCGATCCACGACAGCAGCACCATCAAGGTCGTGGCCGCGGCGATGAAGGCGTGGCTGTGCAGCGCGACGATCAGGTGCTCCATGTACAGCCGCCGCTTGAACAGGTAGGCGATCTTGAGCATCAGCGCGAAGATCGGCATCAGCACCAGCAGCGTCTGCGGCAGCACGTTGAAGAAGGCCTTGCCGATCGAGGCCTGGCCGTCGTCGGACTTGGCCACGTCGACCGCGCGCTTGATGCGCCGGTTGAGCGAATGGTTCACCGCGTCCGGCAGCCAGGCGATCGCCAGCGGGTTGGTGTCCGGGTGCCAGGGCTTGTCGTTGAAGATGCGCAGGTTGAAGTCGCGGTAGCCGCGCTCGGCCTTCGCCGGCGGCTTGCCGCTCTTCGCTTCCCCGCGCAGTTCGGTGATGCGTCGTTCCGCCTTCGCCTGCATCTGCGAGATCGCCACGTCCATGCCCACGCGCGCGCCGGGCATGTCGGGGATCTCGTTGCGCTGCTTGCGCAGCTCGGCGACCAGCTCGTCGCGCGCCTTTTCCACTTCGGCGATCGTCTGCGCCTTGTCGAAACTGTCCTGCTGCTCGTTGCCGATGTGGATGCCGCCATCGCCGGGCTTGCCGCCGTCGTCGCCAAAGTCCACCGCCAGCTGCACCGCGAAGAACGCCACCAGGCTCATGAACAGGAACAGGCGCATCGGCGTGACGTAGCGCACGCGCCGGCCAGCGAAGTATTCCAGCGACAGGTAGCCCGGGCGCACGAGCAGCGGGCCGATCGTGCGCACCACGCGCGAATCGATGTTCAGCACCGTGTCGAAGAAATCGCCGAGGATGCTGGAGAAATGCCGCACCAGGCCCTTGGTCGGCTGGCCGCACTGGAAGCAGTGCTCGCCATACAGCGGCGAGCCGCAGTTCTCGCAGCGGCGTGCGGGCGAGTCCATCGTGGCGGCCGCGGGCGCCGCCGGTGCGGGCGCAGGCGGCAGGCCCGGGGGCGCCGGCGCAGCGTCGCTGTGTTCCTCTCCGCTCATGCAAGGCTCCGGTTCGACGCGAATATAATAAACACCTCGCCCGTTCCCTCCGAAGAAATGAATCCTGGTCCTGGCCGCGCTAGCCGTGCCTGGCGCGAACTGCGCGCCACGTTCGCGCTCGCCTTGCCGCTGGTGCTGGGGCAGGTCGCGGCGATGTTCATGGGCGTGGTCGATTCGATGCTGGCCGGTCGCCACGGCCTCGACACGCTCGCGGCGGTCACCGTCGGCAGTTCGCTGTGGAACGTCGCGCTGCTGCTGTGCGTGGGCGTGCTGATGTCGGTGCCGCCCTCGGTGTCGCAACTGGCGGGCGCCGGGCGCCAGCACGAGGTCGCGACGCTGTGGCGGCAATCGTTGTGGATCGCGCTGGCGATGGGCGTGCTGCTGGGCGTCGGCATCTGGTATTCGCCCTGGCTGCTCGGCGCGATCGGCATCGTGCCGGAAGTGCGGCCGCTCGCCACCGGCTTCCTGCATGCGGTGTCGTTCGGCGCGCCCGCGCTGTCGATCTACTTCAGCCTGCGCTACCTGGCCGAAGGCCTGCAGCACACCACGCCCGGCATGTTTGCCGGCTTTGCCGGCCTGCTCGCCCTGGTGCCGCTGGGATACGCGCTGATGTTCGGTTTCGGCCCGGTGCCGGGCATGGGCGCGACGGGGCTGGGCCTCGCCACCGCGATCATCCTGTGGGGCCAGGTGATCGGCTTCCTCGTGTTCCTGCGCCGTTCGCGCCGCTTCGCGCCCTATGGCTTGTTCGAGCATTTCGAAAAACCGGACTGGCCGCGCATCCGCGGGCTGCTGGCGCTGGGCTTGCCGATGGGGGTGTCGATCTTCATGGAAGGCAGCCTGTTCGTCGCCACCGCTCTGCTGATCGGGCGCATCGGCGCGGTGGACGTGTCGGCACACCAGATCGCGCTGAACGTCGCGAGCGTGTGCTTCATGCTGCCGCTGGGCATCGCGATGGCGACCACGGTGCGCGTGGGCCATGCGCAGGGCGCGCAGGACCCTTCCGGCGTGCGCCGCGCCGCATATTCCGGTTACGGCCTGGGCCTGTTCACGCAGGCGCTCGCCGCCGGCGTGCTCACCTTTGGCGGCGCCACCATCGCCGCGCTGTACACCGACGACGCCGCGGTGCGCGCGCTGGCGGTGACGCTGATGCTTTACGCCGCCGTGTTCCAGCTGCCCGACGGCATCCAGGTGCTGTCCAATGGCGTGCTGCGCGGCCTGAAGGACACGCGCGTGCCGATGCTCGTCACCGTGGTCGCCTACTGGCTCGTCGGCCTGCCGCTGGGCATCCATTTCGGCTTCGGCCAGCAGCGCGGCGCCCCCGGCCTGTGGCTCGGGCTGATCCTGGGCCTGTCGGCCGCGGCCACCGGCCTGGGACTGCGGGTGCGTTCACGGCTGCGACCGAAGGCAGGGTGACCCTTGGCGCATGCCCGCCCCGGGCCCGGGCGGTAGAATCCGCACAGGATTTCCGGAGTTTTCCCGCATGGCCTCGTCTTCGAACCCGAACCCCGTCTGGAGCTTTTTCGTCGGCGTCGGCAAGTTCATCAATTTCGCCAACACCCTGGTGTTCAACCTGATCATGCTGCTGTTGCTGGTCGTGCTGCTGGCGCTGATCAGCCTCGGCCGCACCGCCACCACCAGCCGCGGCCTGCAATCGATGCAGGACAAGACCGCGCTCGTGCTCGACATGAAGGGCACGCTCGTCGAGCAGTACACCAGCTCGCCGCTCAAGCGCGCCTTCGCCGAGGCGAGCAACAACGACGAGGACCGCGAGCTGCAGCTGCGCGACCTGACGCGCGCGCTCAAGCTCGCCAAGGACGACGCGAACATCCAGCGCGTGGTGCTGCTGACCGACGGCTTCGGCGTGTCGGGCTTCGCCGCGCTGGGCGAACTGGGCGCGGCGATCCGCGATTTCCGCAGCTCGGGCAAGCAAGTCGTCGCGTACGGCAGCATGATGGACCAGAAGGCCTACTACCTCGCCGCGCAGGCGAACGAGGCCTACCTCGATCCGGACGGCGGCATCGTGCTCGAGGGCCTGGGCCGCTATCGCCTGTATTACCGCGAGGGCCTGCAGGACAAGCTCGGCGTGGACGTGCACCTGTTCCGCGTGGGCGAATACAAATCCGCCGCCGAGCCCTACATCCTCGACGCCGCCTCGCCAGAATCGCGCGAAGCCGATTTGTTCTGGATGAACGACCTGTGGTCGCGCTACCTCGACGAAGTCGCGCAGGCGCGCAAGCTGAAGCGCGAAGACCTCGAGGCGCTCATCAACACGCTGCCCGCGCGCGTGCAGGCGGACCAGGGCGACCTCGCCAAGCTCGCGCTCGAGTCGAAGCTGGTCGACGGCCTGAAGACGCCGCACGAGATGGAACAGATGCTCGCCAAGCTCGGCGCGAAGGACGAGGGCAAGGACTCCGATCCTTTCCGCCAGGTCGACCTGGCCGACTACCTCGCGCAGAACCGCCCGGCGCCCGCGCTGCTCGACAGGCAGGCGAAGGTCGCCGTCGTCGTCGCGCAGGGTGAAATCAACCCGGGCAAGCAGCCGCAGGGCACCGTCGGCGGCGAATCGACTTCCGACCTCATCCGCAAGGCGCGCGAGGACGACGACGTCAAGGCGCTGGTGCTGCGCGTGGATTCGCCCGGCGGCGTGGTGTTCCCCTCCGAGCAGATCCGCCGCGAGATCGAGCTGACCAAGGCCGCCGGCAAGCCGGTCGTGGTGTCGATGGGCAACGTCGCGGCCTCGGGCGGCTACTGGATCTCGATGAACGCCGACAGGATCTACGCCGATCCGTCGACCATCACCGGTTCGATCGGCATCTTCGGCCTGTGGATGAGCGTGCCCAAGACGCTGGAGAAGATCGGCGTGCACAGCGATGGCATCGGCACCACGCCGCTTGCCGGAGTATTTGATCCAACTCGCGCGCTCGATCCGAACGCCGCCACGATGATCCAGTCGGTGATCGACCATGGCTACGCGCAGTTCATCGGCAAGGTCGCGCAGGCGCGCCACAGCGCGCCGGAGAAGATCGATACCGTCGCGCGCGGCCGCGTGTGGAGCGGCGCGCAGGCGAAGGAACGCGGGCTGATCGACGTGCTCGGCGGCCTGGCGCAGGCGCAGGACGAAGCCGCCCGCCTGGCCAGGCTCGACCCGAAGTCCTACGAAGTCCAGTACGTGGAAACGCCGCTCTCGGGCCTGGAACAGCTGTTCCTTGACATGAGCAAGCGCGCGAGCACGGCGGGCATGGTGCGCACGCTGGGCCCGGGCGCGGCGCTGCTGCGCGACGAGGACGTCGAGCGAGTGCGCGGCGAGCTGTCCTGGCTGCAGGTGCCGCGCGGCGGCATGCCGGTGCGCGCGATCGCGCACTGCTTCTGCGGACTGTAAGCAGGCGACGCGGGCGGCTCAGCCGCCCGCGGCCTTGAGCTGTTCTTCCTTCTTCTTGTCGGCCTCGAGGGTCGCGTCGCCCGCGGCCTGGGCCTTGTCGCGGTAGTCGCGCGCCTCGACGGCATCCTTCAGTTCGTGGTGGCGCGCGCCTTCGCGCGCGATGGCGCTATCGGTCGTATCGGTCGCGGCGGCGTCGCCGGCCGGCGGCGCGGTGGCCTGGCTGCAGGCCGACAGCAGCAGGCAGGCGAACAGCAGTGGCGTGCGCATGGCGCGACCTCGCATGGGGGCTTGCGGGCTATGCTACCCGCTAAATCCGCGCCCCGTCGGCGCGCCGGGAGTGGTGCATGCACGCCGAACGCTGGCGACTGGACGGCCAGACCGCGCTGGTGACCGGCGCGAGCCTGGGCATCGGCCGCGCGATCGCCGCCGAGTTGCTGGGGTTGGGCGCCAACGTGCTGCTGGTCGCGCGCGACGAGGCCCAGCTCGAAGCCACCTGCCTCGAACTCGAGGAGGAGTTCCCCGAACGCGACGTGCGCCGCTTCGCCGCCGACGTGTCCGACGGCGAGCAGCGACGCGAGATATTCGACTGGGTCGAGGACCTGGGCGAAGGCTTCAACATCCTGGTCAACAACGCCGGCACCAATACGCGCCGCGCCGCCATCGACTACTCCGAGGACGAGTGGCGCGCGATCTTCGAGACCAACCTGTTCGCGGCCTTCGAGCTGTCGCGCTTTGCCTTCCCGCTGCTCAGCCGGCATGCGGCCTCGTCGATCGTCAACGTCGGCAGCGTCTCGGGGCTCACGCACGTGCGCACCGGCGCCGCCTACGGCATGAGCAAGGCGGCGCTGCACCAGCTGACGAAGAACCTGGCCTGCGAGTGGGCCGAGGACGGCGTGCGCGTCAACGCGGTCGCGCCCTGGTACATCCGCACGCGCCGCACCTCCGGCGCCCTTGCGCAACCGGACTATCTCGACGAAGTGCTCGCGCGCACGCCCATGCGCCGCATCGGCGAGCCGGAGGAAGTGGCGGGCGCGGTTGCGTGGCTCTGCCTGCCGGCGGCGAGCTACGTCACCGGCGAATGCATCGCCGTCGACGGCGGCTTCCTGCGCTACGGCTTCTGAGGCGTGCTCAAAGCGCGCGCCCGTCGAAGGGCGTCACCGGGACCTTCTCGAGGTCGATGTTTTCCAGGCAGCGGATATTGACCGCGGCCATCGACTTGCCCGTGCGGTCCTTGCCTTCGCCGAAGGGATGGATGCCGCACACCGGGCAGAAGCGGTGCTGGATCACGTGCTTGTTGAAGGCGTAGGTGCTCGCGTCCGCGTCGGGAGTGAGCAGGTGCAGGTTCTCGCGCGCCACGAACCACATCAGGCTGCCCTTGCGCTGGCAGACCGAGCAGTTGCAGGAAATCACGCCTTGGATGTCCCCTTCCACGCGGAAGCGGATGCGGCGGCAATGGCAACTTCCCTCGTGGATCATGCGGCCCTCCTAGGGGCAACTGTCCTGGATGATCTGGTTGATGCGGCGCAGGTCCGAGCGCCGGTACTCGATGGTATCGCTGAAGGCGCGCTGCGCGAGCGAGGCGGCTTCCTTCTGGCGTACGCGCCATTGCGCGCAGGCCTCGCGGTCGCTCAGGCGCACGCAGCTGTCCCTGACCCAGCGGCAACTGAGCGCCTGCTCGGGCGTGAGCTGGTTCGGGTAGGGGTAGTAGATGACCATCGGTTCGCAGCGCGGATTGGGGTCGTAGTTCTCGCTGTAGCGCTGGTCCCCGTCGTAAGTCGTGCAGCTGTACATCGCAGGCGGCGGTACGAACTCGCGCGCCGGCGGCGCGGGGGGTGCCGTCTCCACGACCGGGAGCGCGGGTGGCGGGATTTCCGTCGTTGCGCGGGGCGGTGCGTCCACCGGCTTCGCCATCTCGCGCGGCTCGTCCTTGCTGCCCGCGGGGCACTTGTCGCCTTGCCAGGTCACCGCGCCGCGCGCATCGGTGCAGCGATGCAAACTCACGGTCTGCGGCTTCGGCGTCGCCGGCACGCCCTTGCCCGCGGAGGCAAGGCCGGCGGCGCCGACGGTACTCGCCAAAACCCCTAAGCTCCACGGCAGCCAGGCTTTCATGCCGGCATTGTGCGACCGCCCGCCGGCGGCCGCTACCTGGGGAGACGCCATGCGCCGACGTTGGTTCATGCTCGCGTTTGCTGTCGCGAATGCGGTCGCGTGCGCCGCGGTGCTGGCCGCGGTTGCGCCTGCGCCGGAACGGCACGCAGGCGAAGGCGAAGGCCCCTACCCCGAGCTGGTCCTGCGCGGCGCCACCATCGTCGACGGCACCGGCGCGCCGCCCTACGGCCCCGCCGACGTGGTGATCCGCGGCAACCGCATCGTGCAGATCGTGCGCGTGGGCGCGCCGGGTGCGGCGATCCCCGCCAACGCGCGGCCGAAACTGTCCCCCGGCGGCCATGAGATCGACCTCGCCGGCCAGTACCTGCTCCCCGGCTTCATCGACATGCATGGCCACATTGGCGGCGAAGAGCAGGGCACGCCGGCCGAGTACGTGTACAAGTTGTGGCTCGGCCACGGCATCACCAGCATCCGCGACCCGGGCTGCGGCAACGGCGTCGACTTCTGCGCCAGCGAAAGCGCGCGCAGCGCCGGCAACCGCATCGTCGCGCCGCGCATTTTCCCCTACGCTTTCCTCGGCCTGGGCAACGACGGCGAGATCGCCACGCCCGAGCAGGCGCGCGCGTGGGTGCGCATGGCGAAGGCGAAGGGCATGCTCGGCATGAAGTGCTTCGGCGCGCCGCCCGAGGTGCTCGCCGCCGCCTTCGACGAAGTGAACAAGCAGGGCATGCGCAGCGCCTGCCACCTCGCGCAGACCGACGTCGCGCGCGTGAACGCGCTTACCGCGGCGCGCATGGGCCTGACCACGCTCGAGCACTGGTACGGCCTGCCGGAATCGCTGCTCGACGCGCACTCGGTGCAGGATTTCCCGCCCGGCTACAACTACCAGGACGAATCGCAGCGCTTCGGCGAGGCGGGTCGGCTGTGGTCGCAGGCGGCGGAGAAGGGCAGCCCGCGCTACGAGGCCGTGATGAAGGAATTGCTCGACCTCGGCCTGACGCTCGACCCGACCTTCGGCATCTACAGCGCCGGCCGCGACCTGATGCACGCCCGTCGCGCCGACTGGCACGACCAGTACACGCTGCCTTCGCTGTGGAATTTCTTCTCGCCCGACCGCAACCGCCACGGCAGCTTCTTCTACGACTGGGGCACCGAGCAGGAAGTGGCCTGGCGCGACAACTACCGGCGCTGGATGAGCTTCGTCAACGATTACAAGAATCGCGGGGGCCGCGTAACCGTCGGCAGCGACTCCGGTTACATCTACCAGATCTACGGCTTCGGCACGATCCAGGAGATGGAAATGCTGCGCGAGGCCGGCTTCCATCCGCTGGAAGTGATCCGCTCCGCGACGCTGAGCGGCGCGCAGGCGCTGGGCAAGGCCGATAGCCTCGGCAGCATCGAGGCAGGCAAGCTCGCGGACCTCGTCGTCGTCGCGGACAATCCCCTCGCCAACCTCAAGCTGCTCTACGGCACCGGACACCTGCGGCTGGGCGAGGATGGCGTGGTGCGGCGCGTGGGTGGCGTGCGCCTGGTGATCAAGGATGGCATCGTGTACGACGCCGGCGAGTTGCGCGCGCAGGTGCGCGCCATGGTCGCCGCGGAGAAGAATCGGCTGGGCGTCGAACGCCTCGCGCAACCTGGAGATTCGCCTTGAACCTTGCTTCCTTCCTCGCGCGCAGCGCCGCGGTCTTCCCCGAAGACCTGGCCGTTGTTTGCGGCTCGAGCGCGCTGACCTGGGCGAGCGTGGACGCGGCCGCCAACCGGCTGGCCAGCGGCCTGCGCGCGCGCGGCATCGTGCGCGGCGATCGCGTCGTGCTGGCCTGCCCGAACTTGCCGCAATTCGTCATCGCGTACTACGCCGTGCTCAAGCTCGGCGCGATCCTGGTGCCGATCAACATCCTGCTGAAGGCCAGCGAGATCGCCTACCACCTGCGCGACTCCGGCGCGCGCGCGATGTTCTGCTTCGACGGAACGGCCGACCTGCCGCTGGGCGCGGAAGGACGCGCGGCCTTTGCGCAGGTACCCGAATGCACGCTGTACGTGGCGATCGGGCGCGCGCAGGACGGCGAGGAAAGCATCGAGTCCCTCTCGCAGGACCAGCCGGCACGCCTCGACACCGAAGACTGCAAGCCCGACGACACCGCGGTCATCCTTTACACCTCCGGCACCACGGGCATGCCCAAGGGCGCGGAGCTGTCGCATTCGAACCTGATGATGAACGCGCTCGCCTCGGTGGCGATGACGCACCTCAACTCGCACGACGTGTCGCTGGTTGCGCTGCCGCTGTTCCACAGCTTCGGCCAGAGCGTGCAGATGAACGCGGTGGCGGCCAGCGCCGGCACGATGGTGCTGCTGCCGCGCTTCGAGGCCGAGGCCGCGATGCGCGCGATGACCGACCACAGCGTGACCGTGTTCTGCGGCGTGCCGACCATGTACATCGCGCTGCTCAACCTGGACTGGCAGGGGCCGGACCTGGCGGTGTCGCTGCGCCTGGGCGTGTCGGGCGGCGCGGCGATGCCGGTGGCGGTGCTGCGCGCTTTCGAGGAGCGCTACGGCGTGGTGATCCTGGAAGGCTACGGGCTGTCGGAAACCAGCCCGGTCGCGACCTTCAACCACTTTGACACCAAGCGCGTGCCCGGCAGCGTGGGCGTGGCGATCACCGGCACCGAAGTCGGGATCATGTCCGAGGATGGCCGCTTGCTGGGCACCGACGAAGTCGGGGAGATCGTGGTGCGCGGCCACAACGTGATGAAGGGCTACTGGCGCAACCCCGAAGCCAGCGCGCACGCGCTGCGCGACGGCTGGTTCCACACGGGCGACATGGGCCGGCGCGACGCCGACGGCAACCACTACGTCGTCGACCGCCTGAAGGACATGGTCATCCGCGGCGGCTTCAATGTGTACCCGCGCGAGATCGAGGAAGTGCTGATGACGCACCCGGCGGTGGCGCTGGTGGCAGTGGTGGGCGTGCCGCACGACGTCCACGGCGAGGAGGTCAAGGCCTTCGTGCTGCCCAAGCCCGGCATTCCGGTGGAAGCGGAAGGCGTGGTGTCCTGGTGCCGCGAGCGAATGGCCGCGTACAAGTACCCGCGCATCGTCGAGCTGGTGGATTCATTGCCGATGACCGCCACCGGCAAGATCCTCAAGCGCGAGCTGCGCCAATAGTCCCCGTTTTCAGGTCTTCTTGACCAGGCGCTTGCCGCCGGTGAAGGGCTTGGGCGTGGCGAGCACCGTGGCCGGCACGTGGTCCGACATCGGCTTGTACGCCTTCTTCGCCGCGACCTTCTTCGTGGCCGCCTTCCTGGGCGCAGCCTTCTTCGCAGCCTTCTTGACGGTGGCCTTTTTCGCCGCCCTGGGCTTTGCTTCGCCGACGGCGGTTTTCTTCGCGGCCGTCTTCTTCGGCGCCGCCACCTTCTTCGCCGCGGCCTTGGCGCCGAAGCGCCCACGCGCCGGGCGCATTGGCGCCGCGGCGAGGATCGCCTCGCATTCGGCCAGCGTCAGGGTCTTCGGGTCGCGGTCCTTGGGGATCTTGCCGTTCTTCTCGCCGTCGGTGATGTACGGGCCGTACTTGCCGTTGAGCACCTGGATCGGCGAATCGTCGAAGACCTTGATAGTGCGGTTGGCGAGCAGTTCCTCGCGCGCGCGGATCAGCGCGGCGCCGCGTTCGTAGTCGATCTCGTACGGATCGTCGGTCTTGTCGAGCGAGGCGTAGGTCTCGCCGCGCTTGACGAAGGGGCCGAAGCGGCCGATCGCCACGGTGAGCTTCTTGCCATCGAGCTCGCCGAGTTCGCGCGGCAGCGTGAACAGCTTCAGCGCCTCGTCCATGGTGATGGTGAAAATGCTCTGGCCCGGGCGCAGAGAGGCGAAGGTCGGCTTCTCCTCGTCCTCGACCGTGCCGATCTGCACCATCGGGCCGTAGCGGCCGATGCGTGCGGTGACCGGCTTGCCCGACTTGGGGTCGGGGCCCAGTTCGCGCGCGGTGTCGTCGCCGCCGCGCGGCGCATCGTGTTCTTCGTCGACCGTCTTCTTGAAGTCCTTCCAGAAGCGGTCGAGCAGCGGCGTCCATTCCTCCTCGCCGCGCGAGACGGCGTCGAGCTCGTCCTCGAGCTTCGCGGTGAAGTCGTAGTCGACGTACTGGGTGAATCGGCCGCTGAGGAACTTCGACACCGCGCGACCGACATCGGTCGGCTTGAAGCGGCGGTTCTCCAGCAGCACGTACTGGCGGAACTGCAGCACCTGGATGATCGAAGCGTAGGTCGAGGGACGGCCGATGCCGAATTCCTCGAGCGCCTTCACCAGCGAAGCTTCGGAAAAGCGCGGCGGCGGCTCGGTGAAATGCTGGTCGGTGTGGATCGAGGCCAGCGGCACGTTCTGGCCGAGCTTCATCGCCGGCAGCTTGCGGCCCTCGTCCTCGTCTTCGGACGTCTTCGTGTCCTTGCCCTCCTCGTAGACGGCGAGGAAGCCCGGGTCGACCACGGTCGTGCCGCTGGCGCGGAAGGCATGCTGCGAGCCGGCGGCCAGTTCGACGGAAACGGTGTTGAGCGTGGCCGGCACCATCTGCGAGGCGACGGCGCGCTTCCAGATCAGCTCGTACAGGCGGCGCTCGTCCTCGCCCAGGAACCTGGCGACGGAAGCCGGCGTGCGCAGCGCGGAGGTCGGGCGGATCGCCTCGTGCGCTTCCTGCGCGTTCTTCGACTTGGTCTTGTACACGTTGGGCTTGTCCGGCACCGCGCCGGTGCCGAAATCGCGCGCGATCACGTCGCGCAACTCGGCCAGCGCCTCGTCGGACAGGTGCGTGGAGTCGGTACGCATATAGGAGATCAGGCCGACCGTGCCTTCCTCGCCCAGCGCGAAGCCTTCATACAGCTTCTGCGCGACGCGCATGGTGCGGCTGGTGGTGAAGCCGAGCTTGCGCGCGGCCTCCTGCTGCAGCGTGGAAGTGATGAAGGGCGGCGAAGGACGGCGCTTGCGTTCCTTGCTCGTCACGTCGGTGACATGCAGCGCATCGCCCGCGGCCTTGGCCAGGCGTTCGCGCGCGGCCTCGGCGTCCTTGCGCGTGGTGAGGGTGAACTGCTCGAACTTCTGCCCGTCCAGCTTGACCAGGCGCGCGGTGAAAGCCTGCTGCGGATGCGACAGCTCGGCTTCGACCGACCAGTATTCGCGCGGCACGAAGGCTTCGATCTCTTCCTCCCGCTCCACGATCATGCGCAATGCCGGCGACTGCACGCGGCCGGCGGACAGGCCGCGCTGCACCTTTCGCCATAGCACCGGGGAAAGATTGAAGCCGACGAGGTAGTCCAGCGCGCGGCGCGCCTGCTGGGCATCGACCAGGTCCGAAGCGATCTTGCGCGGGTTCGCCACCGCTTCGCGGATCGCGCGCGGCGTGATCTCGGTGAACACCACGCGGTGCAGCGGCTTGCCGTCGACCAGTCCGCGTTCCTTCAGGATCTCGGAGATGTGCCAGCTGATCGCCTCGCCTTCGCGGTCCGGGTCGGTCGCGAGGTAGACGGCTTCGGCCGACTTCGCCGCCTTGGCCAGGGCCTCGACGTGCTTTTCGTTCTTCTCGATCAACTCGTAGCGCATCGCGAAATCGCGCTCGGGATCGACCGCCCCTTCCTTCGGCACCAGGTCGCGGACGTGGCCATAGGAGGCCAGGACGGTGAAGTCCTTGCCGAGGTACTTGTTGATCGTCTTGGCCTTGGCGGGCGACTCGACGATGAGGAGGTTCTTGGCCATGGGTGCGGTTCCCCGGGTGACCGTTGGCGCAGGTTGCGCCGGGGTCGGTCACCTCGGTCAGGGTTCGGTAATGGGCCCGAAAACGGCCCAGCCAAGGGCAGGGGCCCCGGGCGCTCTTTTTTATTAGGTGGACCCCGGGACCGGCCCTGTCAAGCCGCACAAGGGGCAACTCGTCTCACGGCGATGTAAGAAAGGCCGGAAAGTCCCTAGTGGACGGGTTCCGGATCGTCGCCGAACATCTGCGTTTCCATCCAGGCAAAAGCGGCTTCGGCGCCCGGCTGGTTGAACAGGACCATCAGCACGACCCATTTCAGGTCGTCGAGGTCGACCTCTTCCTGGTCCAGGGCCATGGCCCGGTCGATGACCAGTTCGCGGCCTTCCGCGTCCAGGACGCCGTGCTGCTCGAGGAACATGAGGAAGCCCAGGCAGTCGCGGTCGAGCCGGTCGACCTCGGCCTCCACGTACACGCGCACCGGGCCATCCGCGCGCGCGTCTTCGGCGACCGGGCGCTGGTTGGCCAGCTCTTCGAGCCAGTCGAAGGCCTTGGCGATTTCCGCGGGGGAGAAGCCAGCCTGGATCAGGCCGTGCTGGAGGGAGTCGCGGTCTCGGACCGCATCGGGGTCGTCGTAGAAGTAGTTTTCGAAGAGGAACAACAGGACGTCAAGAATGGTTTCTTTCATCTTCCTCTCACGTACCCGGGCACGGGGCCCGTGGCGGGGTTGTCAGCAGCGTCGGGTGTAACGGCCATGTTCGGCAGTGATTTTCCCTTCCAGCTCCAACGACACCAGCATTGCCGAAAGGGGGGCGACCGTCAATCCCGTGCGTTGGCAAAGTTGGTCGATGTTCACCGGGTCGTGTGACATGACCCGCAATAGCGCGTCGAGTTCACGATCACCCGTCTTGCCGCCGTTTCGCGATCCGCCCAGCGCGTCCGCCGCGCCAGCGCCCGGCGCCGGGCCGCGCAGGAATTCGCGTGCCGATTGCGCGATCGGCGCGAGCAGCGCCACCACCTCGTCGGGCGATTCCACGAGCGCCGCGCCTTCGCGGATCAACTGGTGGCAACCGCGCACCCGCGGGTTGTGGATGGAGCCGGGCAACGCGAACACTTCGCGCCCCGCGTCCGCGGCGCGGCGCGCGGTGATCAACGCGCCCGAGGCGAGCGCCGCTTCCACCACCAGCGTCGCGAGCGACAAACCGGCGATGAGCCGGTTGCGCGAGGGAAAATGCTGGCGCCGGCTCGGCGCGTCGGGCGGATGTTCGCTCAGCACCAGGCCTTCGGCGGCGATGCGTTCGAGCAGCGCGAGGTGCGAGCGTGGGTAACAGCGCTCGATGCCGTTGCCGAGCACGGCGATGGTGGTGCCGCGTTCGAGTGCGCCCAGGTGCGCGGCGGCGTCGACACCGATTGCCAGGCCGCTGGTGACGACGATGCCCGCGTCGGCGCAGTCGCGCGCGAAGGCGTGCGCGGCTTCGCGCCCGTTCGGCGTCGGGCGCCGGCTGCCGACGATCGCCAGCTGCGCGCGCCACAGCAACGAAGGATCACCGGCCAGGTACAAGGCGGCCGGCGGGCTGGCGCTGTTGCGCAACAGCGCCGGGTAGTCCGCATCGTGCCAACCGAGCAGGCGATGGCCCGGGCGCGCGAGCCAATGTGCATCTTCATCCTGTTGGTGCGGGTCGGGGCGCACCAGTCGCGCGATGTGCGCCGCGGACAAGCCGCCGTGCCGCCAAGCGACCGGACCGGCGGCGAGCACCGCGGCGGCGCTGCCGTGGCGCTCGAGCACGCCGCGCAACGCGGAGGCCGTGGCGCCGCTGCGCAGCAACGTGGAAAGGGCCAGCGCTTCGTCCATGCACGCAGCATCGCCGGCGCGCGAGTTGGCGGCTGTCGGGAAAGGACGGCGCGCGGCGTGCGATTCGACCGCCGGAAACGAACGCGGCGCCCGAAGGCGCCGCGTGCGTGTTGCCTGCCTCGACGCTTATTCGACCGCGTCGGGGTGCTTGAGGTAGTCGTTCACCATCACGTGCTTGATCGAATCCATGACCAGCGCGTAACTCACGTTGTCGAAGGTGCGGAACACCATCGCGTGGCCGATGTACTCGTCCGGCAGCACCACCGAGTCGTGGTAGGCGGCGATCTCGTTGCGGTTGCGCACGCGGTCGGGCTTGTCGACGCCGCCGCGCCACAGCGAGAACACGGTGCCGTTGTCGATGCCGTCCACGCGGCCGGCGGACAGCGCGATCACCATGCGCGGGCCGGCGTAGCGCAGGCCGTCGGGCACGGCCAGCACCTGCGCTGCTTCCGGGATGTTCGCCGCCGGGTGCGGGGTGAAGCAGTTGCAGTAGGGCTGGTCCTCGACCGGCAGGATGCGATCGCCGACGCGCACGTCGCGATTTTCGTCACGCAGCAGCACGGTGGTGATCTCGCCCTGCACGCGCGTCACTTCGCCGATCGACTGCATCATCATCTCGTAGCCGAGCTTCTGCCCCCAGGCGTCGTTGTGGTCGTCGCCGTTGGAGTAGGTGCCGAAGGTCCACGGGTCGTCCAGCTTGTCGGCGCGGAAATCGAGCGGGCTGTGGCCGCCGGTGCGATAGCCGTCGTGCGGCGGGTTCATCGCGTACAGGTTCATCGGGCGCGCGACCTGCACGAGCTGGCCCGGCGAGGCATTGGGCATGCCGCGCACGTACACGAGCTGGCCGGTGCTGGTCACCAGGCGGTCTTCCTCGAGGCCCACCACGTACGGGAAGGACTTCGGGTCGTGCACGACGGTCAGCTGCTTGAGCCAGGGCTCGATCTCGGACAGCGGCACGGTGTCGACCGGTTCGCCTTCGCGTACCTGCGGGCCCTCGGCGACATCCACGCGCGGCTGGCCGTTGACGTAGTGCAGGCTGAGCACGTCACCCGGATAGATGCGGTGCGGGTTCTTGACCTGCGGGTTGGCCTGCCAGATTTCTGGCCACAGCCACGGCTTGGCCAGGAACTTCGCCGAAATATCCCAGAGCGTGTCGCCCTTCTGCACCGTGTAGGTGTCGGGATGTTCGGCAGCGAGCTCCTGCGCGGTGGCGTAGGCGGCAACGGTGAGCAGCATGGCGCCCACAACCGGAGTAAGCCGTTTAAGCATGGCCGCTATCCCCCTGATTCCCCAAGAAACGTAAACCCAATATAGCCCAAATCCGGGCGCACTTTGCAAGCACAGGGGATACAATAAGGTCCGACCCCCTGCCGGCCGCCCCAAGGCCCGCCGTACGCCATGGCCAGACTTCCCATCCTTGAATTCCCCGACCCGCGCCTGCGCACTGTGGCGCGTTCCGTCACGGAAGTCGACACCCGCCTTCGCCAGCTCATCGACGACATGTTCGAGACCATGTACGAGGCCCCCGGCATCGGCCTGGCCGCGACCCAGGTCGACGTGCACGAACGCCTGCTGGTGCTGGACGTGAGCGAGGACAAGACCCACCCGCTGGTCTTCATCAACCCGGAGGTCCTCGAGTCCGAGGGCAGCCAGGTCTACCAGGAGGGCTGCCTGTCGGTCCCGGGCATCTACGCCGACGTCAAGCGCTCGGAGAAGATCCGGGTGCGCGCGCTGGACCGTGATGGCCAGCCCTTCGAACTGAGCGCCGACGGCCTGCTGGCCGTGTGCATCCAGCATGAGATGGACCACCTGGCCGGCAAGGTCTTCGTGGACTACCTGTCCCCGCTCAAGCGCGAGCTGGTGCGCAAGAAGCTGGCCAAGCAGCGGCGCGAAGACGCCGCCTGACGTCGTCCCCGGATGTCCTTGCGAATCGTCTTCGCCGGCACGCCGGAATTCGCCGTTCCCTGCCTGCGCGCGGCCGCCGAAGGCGGCGAGGTCGTGGGCGTGTACACCCAGCCCGACCGTCCGGCCGGCCGCGGCCGCCAGCTCACGCCGTCCCCGGTGAAGGTCGAGGCGCTCGCGCGCAACCTGCCGGTATTCCAGCCCCCCAGCTTCAAGTCGGTCGAGGCGCGCAAACAGCTCAAGTCGCTGGAGCCGGACCTGATGGTGGTGGTCGCGTACGGGTTGATCCTGTCGGAGACCGTGCTGTCGATCCCGCGCCTGGGTTGCTGGAACGTGCATGCCTCGCTGCTGCCGCGCTGGCGCGGCGCCGCGCCGATCCAGCGCGCGATCGAGGCGGGTGACAAGGTCACCGGCGTGTGCCTGATGCAGATGGAACGCGGGCTCGACACCGGTCCGGTTCTCCTCTCGTCGGATGCACCGATCGGCCCGGAAGACACCACGCCCGCCCTGCAGGAACGCCTCGCCGCGCTCGGCGCGGAAGTCTTGTCCGAGGGCCTGCAGCGGGTTCGCGCTGGCAATCTCCCGCCGCCGCGGCCGCAACCCGAAGATGGCGCGGTGTACGCGCGCAAGCTCGAGAAGGACGAGTCGAAACTCGACTTCCAGCGCAGCGCCGAAGAACTCGACCGGCAGTTGCGCGCCTTCCAGCCCTGGCCCGGCGGCGAAGCAGTGGTGGATGGCGAACGCCTGCGCATCCATGCCGCCCGGGCGTTGCCGCTCGAGCACAGGCAGGCGCCGGGCACGCTGCTCGCCGCCAGCCGCGCCGGCCTGGACATCGCCTGCGGCAAGGGCGCGTTGCGCCTGTTGCGCGTGCAGCGCGACGGTGGCCGGCCGATCGAGATCGGCGACTACCTCAACGCGCGCTCGCAACCCAGGCTGTTCCCGTGAGTTCCGCGCCCGGCGCCGCGCTGCGTGCGCAGGCCGCGCGCAGCCTCGTCGCCGTGCTGGCGCAGGGACGCTCGTTGAAGGCGGAGCTGGCCCGCGTGCTGCCGGGCATTGCCGACGTGCGCGATCGCGCGCTGCTCGAGGCGATCTGCTTTACCGTGCTGCGCCACTACCGTCGCTACCAGTACGTGCTCGACAGCTGGATGCAGCGACCGCTGCGCCAGCGCGAGGCGGAATTGCAATGTCTGCTGCTCGCGGGGCTCGCGCAGCTCGATGCGCTGCAGTTGTCGCCGCATGCGGCGGTCGGCGCGACCGCCGAAGCCGCGCGCGTGCTCGGCCGCAGCGCGCAGGTGGGCCTGGTGAACGCACTGTTGCGGCGCGCGCTGCGCGAACCCTGGCCGCCGGCGACGGAACTGGCGGTGCGCACCTCGCATCCGGACTGGCTGGTGCGGGCGCTCGAACGCGACTTTGCCGGCGAGGCCGAAACGATCCTCGAGGCGAACAACGCGCCCGCGCCGATGTGGTTGTGCGTCAACCCGCGCCGCATCGCGCGCGCCGACTACCTCGCGCAACTGGAAATCGCGGGCGTCGGAGCGAGCGCGCCGCAGTGGCCAGCCAATGCCATTCGCCTGTCCACGCCGCGTTCGCCGGAAAGCCTGCCAGGCTGGGGCGAAGGCGCCTGCTGGGTGCAGGATGCCGCGGCGCAACTGGCAGTCGAAGCGCTGGCCCCCGCGCCGGGCGCGCGCGTGCTCGACGCCTGCGCGGCGCCTGGCGGCAAGACCGCGCAATTGGCCGCGTCGCTCGATGCACGGGGTTCGCTGGTGGCCGTGGACGTCGATGCGCGGCGACTGCGCCGCGTCGGCGCCACGCTTTCGCGCCTGCAGTTGCCGACGCCGCGCGTGGAACTGCTCGCCGGCGATGCGACGCGCGCGGAAACCTTCGGCGACGAGGCGACCGCCTTCGATTCGATCCTCATCGATGCACCCTGCAGTGCGACGGGCATCATCCGCCGCCAGCCCGACATCAAGTGGCATCGCCGCGCCGAGGACATCGCGCCGCTCGCGAAATTGCAGGCGCGCCTGCTCGATGCGCTGTGGCCTCGGCTCGCGCCCGGCGGCCGCCTGCTCTACGCCACCTGTTCGTTGTTGCCGGAAGAAAACGCGCGCCAGGTGGAAAGCTTCCTCGCACGCACGCCGCAGGCGCGCGCCCGGCCACTGGACGCGCGCTACGGCCGCGAAAGCGGGCCCGGCCGCCAGCGCCTGCCGGGTGAAGGGGGCATGGATGGTTTCTACTACGCGCTCCTGGGCCGCGATGACTGAGCCGATGCGCGAGCGACGCGAGCTGTTCTGGTTCTTCGCGCTGGCGCTGCTCGCGCTGGGCGCCGGCTACGGCCTGCGCGATCCGTGGCCGGCCGATGAGCCGCGCTTCGTGCTCGTGGCCAAGCAGATGCTGGAGTCGGGGCAGTTCCTGTTCCCGCATCGCGGCATCGAGCTGTATCCGGACAAGCCGCCGCTGTTCTTCTGGCTGCTGGCGTTGTGCAGGACGTTGCTTGGCAGCTGGCGCTGGAGCTTCCTGCTGCCCTCGCTGCTGTCGGGCCTGGGCGTGCTGTGGCTGGTCTACGACCTCGGCCGCCGGCTGTGGCAACACCGCGCCGGACTGTGGGCGGCGATCGCGGTGCTCAGCGCGCTGCAGTTCCTCTACCAGTTCAAGCGCGCGCAGATCGACCCGACGCTGGTGTTCGCCACCACGCTGTCGCTGTACGGCCTGTGCCGGCACCTGCTGCTAGGCCCGAACTGGCGCTGGTACTGGGCCGCCTGCTTCGCGGCCGGGCTGGGCGTGATCCTCAAGGGCGTCGGCTTCCTGCCCTTGCTCGCGCTGCTGCCCTTCGCGCTGATGCGCCGCGCGAAATGGCGCGGCCTGGCCGACCTGGGCAGCGGCAACGGCCTGCGCTGGTCGCTCGGTGCGCTCGCCTTCTTCGGCGCGATCGCGCTGTGGCTGCTGCCGATGCTGTACTTCGCGCTCGCCGGCGGCGATCCCGAGCACCGCGCCTACCTCGACAACCTGCTGTTCAAGCAGACCGCCACGCGCTACGCCGACGCCTGGCACCACAACAAGCCCTTCTGGTATTTCGGCGGCGTCGTGCTCGCCTTCTGGCTGCCGTTCTCGCTCGCCTTCTTCTGGCTGTGGAAGGACTGGAGCCGCGCCTGGCGCGAGCGCGACGCACGCAGCTGGCTGCCGCTGTCGTGGTCGCTGCTCGTGCTGCTGTTCTTCAGCCTGAGCCCGGGCAAGCGCGACATGTACATCCTGCCGGCGCTGCCGGGCGTGGCCCTCGCCGCCGCGCCCTTCCTGCCGGCCTTGCTGTCGCGCGCGGATTTCCGGCGCGCGCTGCATTGGCTGGCGCTCGCGCTGTCGCTGCTGCTGCTCGGCGCCGGCCTGCTGTGCCTGTTCCAGCCGCCGGCCGGTGCGCAGGCGCTGGTGAGCGAACGCGGCCTGGGCCCGGAAGCGCGCTGGCTGTGGGTGATGCTCGCGGCGGTGGGCGCGATCGGCATGGTCGCCGCCTTGCACTGGCGGCGCGAAGGCCTGCGCGCGCTCGGCGCGGTGCTGCTCGCGCTGTGCCTGGGCTACGGCTTCGTCGCCTATCCGGTGCTCGACCCGAGCAGTTCCGCGCGCGTGACCATGCAGCGCGCACGCGCGCTCGCCGGACCGGACGCGCCCATCGCGCTGGTGTCTTGGAAGGAGCAGAACCTGTTGCAGGCGGTGGGCCCGACGGTGGAATTCGGCTATCGCCGCGACGCCGACGCGCAACTGCAGGCGGCGAGCGAGTGGCTGGAAGGCGACGCCGCGCGACGGCTGTTGCTTTCGCAGCCGCGCGAAGGCGGCACCTGCTTCGGGGGCCGTGCCGGGGACGTCGTGAAAGTCGGAACGGCCAACCGCCGCGACTGGTATCTCGTCACGCGCGCCGCGCTGACCGCCAACTGCTACAAGGCGAACTTCACGGACCGCTCGCCCGACTAGCTGGCGCCGTGCCGCCAGCGATAGCGCAGGCGGTAATACCAGCCCAGCCACGGACGCTTCGCGCTGCGCGCCTGCGCCTCGGCCTGCGCGATGGCGCGCTTGCGCTCGGCGAAGCGCGCCTGCAGCTTGCGGTGCGGCACGAAGCCGGCGGCGTTGTCGAAGGCCTGCAATGCCTGCGGGTCGAGGCTCGCAGGCGCGTTGCCTGCTTCCGCGATGCCCAGTTCGGCCAATAGCGAAGGCCGCACGTAGCCCAGCTTCACTTCCTCGCGGACCTCGTGGGCCGACAGCGCGCCCTCGGCCAGCATGCGCGCGACTTCCTCGACCCAGGGCTTGCCCTGCGGATGCAGCGCGTGCACCCAGGGCTGCGTGACGATCTTGGTGTAGTGGATGTTGCGCGTGCGCCCCGGCTCGAAGTGGTCGAGCTCGTTCCAGCCGGCCGGGATGAGCTCGCGCATCATCCCCGGCTGCAGCAGCGGGTCGACCTGCATCAGCGCCTTGTAGGCGTAGCGCGTGCCCAGCCCGGCAACGATCTCGTCCACCTTCCAGGGCAGTTTCGCGCAGTCGAGCAGCATCACTGCCGCGTGCTTGCCGCGGTCGGCCTGGTCGCGCGAGCCTTTTTCAATCGCAATGGCCGCACCTTGCATCTCGGTGTCCCACAACTCGCCGATGTCGGCGGACACGAGCATGTCCGAATCCATGTAGACCGCGCGTCCCTCGTAGGCGCACAGCGACGGGATGACGAAGCGCGCGAAGCTGAACTCGGTGTAGGGCTGGTAGCGCGGATCGTCCGGGATCGGCGACAGCGCATTGTCGATGGTGCGCACCTGCACCGCGCGCGCGGTGTGGCGTTGCACCGAATGCGCGAACACCTTGAAAGGCAGCTGCTGGCTGCGGTCGCCGCCGCAGAAGATGCGGATGGGGTCTGCGCTCATGGGGCAATTCTAACGGCAGTCGATCGGACTTCAGGCCAAGCTTCCGCGGGCGCTCCCCTTCGGGCAAAGTCACGCCATGGCCGACGCCGCCCGCAACCTGTTCATGGCGAATACGCCGCTGGTGGTGCTCGAATGCGCCGCCGCCGCGCAACGCGAAGGCGGGCGCGCGCAGCTGGTGCTGCTCGAGGACTTCGACCTGGCACCGCGCCTGGAGAAACTGCTGCGGCGATGGCGCGACAACCCCTTCGAAAAGATCCTGCGCCTGCCGGGCCGCCACGAGGAACACCGGCGCGGCCCCGGCGCGCAGCGCGGCATTGGCGCCCTGGCGCGCCGCCTCGCGGTCAAGCGCGAAATTCGCCGCGAGACCATGGCGATGCTGCGCGACATCGACGCGCGCTTCGAGCCACACGCGGTTTGGGTGGGCAACGACAAGAAGGTCGAGACGCAGTACGCGCTGCACCTGGCCAGCAAGCGCACCGGCGCGCGCGCCGGCCGTTACCTCGACGACGGCCTGCATACGTACCTGGGGCGCTTTCGCGAGCGACCGCTCGCGCGCCGCGTCGACGAACTGGTCAAGCGCCTCGGCTACGGGCGTTGGGCCACGCGCGTGCCGCAGATCGGCACCTCGCCGTGGATCGCCGAAGGCTGGGTCGCCTTTCCCGCGGAAGCGGTGGACCAGGATCCGGCACGCCAACGCCACGCGCTGGCCCGCGATTGGTTCACCGGCCGGGACTTCCGCCGGCTGTCGATCCTGGCGGCGCGCGAATTCCTGCTCGAGCGCGAGGCGCTGCGCGGCTGCAGCGTGGTCGTGCTGCTGCCGCACTCGAAGCTGTTGCATGGCAACCAGGAGTTGCTACTGACCTTGCGCCGGCTCGTCGCCGCCGCCGATGCCTGCGGGCGGCGCGTGGCGATCAAGTACCACCCGCGCGAACGCGAGAGCGATCCCTTCGGCCTGCTCGGCGATGGCATGCCGGTGCTGGTCCTGCCCAAGCTGCTGCCAATGGAATTGATGGTGCCGCTGCTGCCCGTCGGCGGCCTGCTGGTGGGCGAGGGCACCACCGCGGTCCTGGCCGCGCAATGGCTGCGGCCCGACCTGGCCGTGCGCGACCTGGGCACCGGCCGGGGCGACTACGCCCAGCGCGCGCGCGCGCTGTTCGAGCGCCACGGCATCCGGCTGCTGGACGAAACCGCGCTCGGCGCGGACGGGGCCGGTCCCTGAGCCCGCTCGGGTATGATGCGCGCGTCGCAGGTCGCCGCGGGGCGCCATGAAAATCCTGATTCTCGGAGCGGGCCAGGTCGGCTCCTCGGTCGCGGCGGCGCTGGCCAGCGAGCGCAACGACATCACCGTCGTCGACACCGACCACCAGAAGCTCCGCGAGCTCGCCGAGAAGCTCGACATCCGCACGATCGTTGGACACGCCTCGCTGCCCAGCGTGCTCGCGCAGGCCGGTGCCGAGGACGCGGGCATGCTGGTCGCGGTGACCTCCAGCGACGAAGTGAACCTCATCGCCTGCCAGGTCGCCGAGCGCCAGTTCGGCACCGCCACCCGCGTCGCGCGCCTGCGCGAGGCCGAGTACCTCGACATCGCCACGGCGGTGAACGCGGCGATCAGCCCCGAGCAGCTGGTGTGCCGGCACATCCAGCGCCTGATCGAATACCCCGGCGCGCTGCAGGTGCTCGACTTCGCCGATGGACGCGCGCAGCTGGTGGGCGTGCGCGCCGTGCGCGAAGGCGCGCTGGTGGGGCATGAGATCCGGGAGCTTCGCCAGCACCTGCCTTCGAACATCGACGCGCGCGTGGCGGCGATCTTCCGCGCCGGCCGCCCGATCAAGCCGGAAGGCTCGACGGTGATCCAGGCCGACGACGAAGTCTTCTTCCTGGCCGACCACCGCAACATCACCACGGTGATGAGCGAGCTGCGCCGCCTGGATTCGCGACCCACGCGGCGGCTGATGATCGCCGGTGGCGGCAACATCGGCCGCAAGCTCGCGCGCAACCTGGAAAACCGCTACCAGGTGAAGGTGCTGGAGAAATTCCGCGACCGCGCCCGTTCCATCGCCGAGGAACTGCTCAACTCCATCGTGCTGGTCGGCGACTGCGCCGACGAGGACCTGTTGCGCGAGGAAAACATCGACCAGACCGACGTGTACATGGCGCTGACCAACGACGACGAGGCCAACATCCTCTCGGCGATGCTGGCCAAGCGCCTGGGCTGCCCGCGCGTGCTGGCGCTGATCAACCGGCCTTCCTACGCGGAGCTGGTGGAGGGCGGCAGCATCGACATCGCGGTGTCACCCCAGCTGGTGACCTTGTCCGCGCTGCTGGCGCACATCCGCGAAGGCGCGCCGGCGCGCGTGTACTCGCTGCGCCGCGGCGCGGCCGAAGCGATCGAAGCGGTGGTGCGCGGCGACCGCCGTACCTCGCGCGTGGTCGGACGCTCGCTCGACGAGCTCGACCTGCCCGAGGCCACCACCATCGGCGGCGTCGTGCGCGGCGACAAGCTGCTGATCGCGCACCATGACATCATCATCGAACCGGGCGACCATTTGATCCTGTTCGTGATGGACAAGCGGCAGATGCCGCAGGTGGACGCGCTGCTCCAGGCCGGCCATAGCTGAGATGTTTTCCCCGCGGATGCAGGCCATGCAGCGGGTGTTCGGCGCCATCGTGGCGCTGAGCTCGCTGGTGACCGTGCCGCCGCTGCTGCTGGCGTGGTGGTGGAGCGAGCCCACGCAGGCCGCCTTCCTCGATTCCTTCCTGCTGATCGCCGCGATCGGTCTGGTGATGTGGTACCCGGTGCGCCAGTCCGAGTACGAGCTGCGCCTGCGCGACGGCTTCCTGATCACCGCCGCGCTGTGGATGATCGCGAGCGTCGTCACGGCCCTGCCCTTCATGCTCGCGTCGCCGCACCTGCGCTTTGTCGACGCGGTGTTCGAGGCGACGTCGGGCTTGACCACCACCGGCGCCACGGTGATCACCGGCCTGGATGCGCTGCCGCGCTCGATCCTGTTCTACCGGCAGTCGCTGCAGTTCGTCGGCGGCATGGGTATCGTCATCCTGGCGGTGGCGATCATGCCGATGCTGAAAGTCGGCGGCATGCAGTTGTTCCGCGCCGAAACCACCGGCCCGACGCGCGACCACAAGCTCACCCCGCGCATCGCCGAGACTGCGCGCGCGCTGTGGTTCGTTTACCTGGGCCTGAACGCGCTGTGCGCCGCCGCCTACTGGATCGGCGGCATGAACGGCTTCGACGCGATCTGCCACGCGATGGCGACGGTGGCCTCGAGCGGCTTCTCCACGCATGACGCGAGCTTCGCCTACTGGGACAGCCCGCTGCTCGAAACGATCGCCTGCGTGCTGATGCTGGTCGCGGCGACCAACTTCGGCATGCACTGGTACGCCTGGCGCCGCGCCACGCTGCAGCACTACCAGGCCGATTCGGAACTGCGTGCGTTGCTGATGATCGCGCTGGTGGTTTCCACCCTGGTGACATTGCAGTTGTGGGTGGCTGGCACCTTTCCCGATTTCTGGCAGGCACTGCGGCACGGCACGTTCCAGACCATTTCCAACCTGAGCACCACCGGCTTCATCACCAGCGGCTTCGTGCACTGGCCGGGCGCGGCGCCGCTGCTGCTGGTGCTCGTCGCCTTCATTGGCGGCTCCTCGGGCTCGACTGCCGGCGGCATCAAGGTCGCACGCTGGCAGATGCTGGTGCGCCAGGGCCTGCGCGAAGTGCGCCAGCTCGTGCATCCCAAGGGCCAGTTCGTGGTGAAGGTGGGCGGCAAGCGCGTGTCCGAGAGCGTGGTGATCTCGGTCGGAGGCTTCTTCGTGCTGTACGTGCTGTGCTACATCGCACTGGTGTTGCTGCTGGCCGCGACGGGTACGCCAACCGCCACCGCCTTGTCGGCGGTCGCGGCTTCGCTCACCAACGTGGGGCCTGGCCTGGGTGACGTCGCGATGCACTTCGGCACGCTTGGCGACTTCGCCACCTGGGTGTGCAGCTTCAGCATGATCCTCGGCCGCCTCGAAGTCTTCACCCTGCTGGTCCTGCTCACGCCCCAGTTCTGGAACGAATAAAAGGGTCAGCTTCCTTATTCAGGTTCGTTGAATAGCGCGCCGGGCCTTTCCTGGGGCAATCGCTCTGCGGGGACCCCCGTACCCCGCGACGCGATCGCCCCAGCGGCCCTTCGCTACCGCGCACGAACCTGAATAAGGAAGCTGACCCTATTTTTTGAGCTGCGAGGCAAGCTCGTCGTAGAGCTGGCGCGCGAGGTCGACAGGCAAGTAGGGGATGGCGAGGGGCGGGTCCATGCCGTTCGCGCCGGCGGTGTCGAAGTGCAGCGTTGCCATGCCATAGCGGCGGTCGAAAGGAGACTGGCTCCAGTCCAGGGCCTGCAGCTTGCGCACTTCCGCGAAGCGCCAGTGCTTGCGCAACCAGCCGCCGCGGAACGCCACCAGCCCGTCGCGCACCGACCACGCGCTGTACTTCGCCCAGTTGCGCGCGCTCCACAGGAAGTAGGGCACCAGCAGCAACGCGAGCAATGCCCACGGAGTGCGCCACCACGCGAAGGCAACGGTGATCGCCGTGACGATCACCGACGGCAGGATGAATCGCCGGCGCCAGGCTTTGGGGTGCAAGGGCTGCCAGTCGCCTACTGGCCACGCCGCGTGCCCGGCGCCGCGCACCGGCGGCAGCAGCGAGCCAATGAGTTCGTCGATCTTCGCCGGCGTGGCGATCGGCGCCAGCTCGCGGATCGAGCGCTTCTCGCCCGCGCCCGCTTCCACCACCGCGCTGTCCACGGCGAGGCTGCGGCGCTTGAACCAGCGATGCAGGATGCCTTCGCGCAACGTCCAGGCCTGGATGCGATGGCGCGGCAGGCTGGCGCGCACGCGCGTGAACAGGCCGCGCTGCATGCCCAGCCGCCCTCCCTGCTCGTCGAGCACGAAGCCATGGAAGCGCAGCAGCGCCCACGCGATCGACAACAGGCGCAGGCCGGCGACGGCGAGCAGGAACAGCAGCACCACGGCACCCGCCGCCGCCAGCAGCGACAGGTGCCAGGCGCTGTAGTGGCCGTAGATCCACTCGCCGACCATGCGGAACAACTTGCCGAGCAGGTCGCCGCCGCTTTGCGCGATCGCGGCCAGGGCCAGGCCGAGCATCACCGTGCCGCGGTTGTCGATGACGCCCAGGCGCAGGATCTCGCCGGTCGGCAGCGCGAGCAGCACGCGCGAGGGCTGCTCCGCGGACGCATCGCCGGTCGTCGCGCCTTCCACGCCCGAGCGGGCATGCGCGCCGCGCACGAGCTGTTCGAGTTCCTGCGCATCGGACAGGCGCAGCACGCGCATCTGCGCCTCGGGCTTGGCCGAGCCGGCCGATTCCAGCCGCACCTCGGCCACGCGGAACAGCCGGTGCAGGATGTTCTGGTGCAAGCTGACGTTCTGGATGCGCGCGAAGGGAATGTGGCGCAGGTTGCGTTCGAACACGCCGCTGCGCACCACCACCGCGTCGCCGTCGATGCGGTAGCGGTAGGTGAAGTACTGCGCGATCGAATAGATCGTCAGGAAGATGACGCCGACGTAGGCGTACTGGTCGTAGTCGTTGCCCTGCTTCTGACCCAGGAACAGGGCCGCGACCAGCGGCACGAAGAACTGCTGCAACTGCATCAGCAGCGTGAACAGGAAGCTGAGCGGATGCAGCCGGCGTTCGCCGGCGGACGCGTCAGAGGACATCTTCGTGGCGGCTCGCCGCGGGCACCAGCGCATCGCGCAGCGCGACCGCGTCCTCGTCGGGCAGGCCCGGGATGCGCAACGCGTGGTGGCGCGTGCCGGCGGTGTGCACGACCAGCGAGGCGAGGCCGTAATGTCGTTCGATCGGCCCGCGCTCGATGTCCAGGTGCTGCACGCGTGAACGCGGCACCAGGACCTCCTTGCGCCACAGCCGGCCGCGACGGAAGTGCAGGCCGGTCTCGTCGAGCTTCCACGCGCTCGACAGCCAGCGGCGATACGCGATGAGGGCGCCCAGCGCGCCCAGCAGCAGCCACAGCACGGCCATGAACGCGAGGCTCTGCCACCAGGCCAGGTCCAGCCCTTGGGTCAGTAGCGGCCAGCCGATGAAGAAGGCCGCGCCGGCGCCGAACAGCAGCCCGTAGCCGGCGCCGCCATACATCGCGGTGGTCGCCGCCGCCGGCGGCAGCGGCCGCCATTCCGCGGGCATCGAAGGCGCGCGCGCCGTGATCGCCGCGGGAAGCGGCGGGGGCGCTTCGAGGGGCATCGAAGGCTCTTCGTTTTCACTCATCTCAATAGCAGTCCGGGTAATAGGGATTCGTCTCGCCCGAATCCTTGGGGCGCTTGGAAAAGCGCTTGTAGGTCCATTGGTACCACTCCATGCGCCGGCGCGCGACCGCTTCCACCGCGGCATTCATCGCGGTGGTCGCCACGTCGACGTCGGCGTCGCCGATCGCCGCGGGCGCATCTTCGATGACGATGTCGAAGCCGCCGTCCACCGGCTCGGCCCAGGCCGTGAGCACCGGTGCGCCGCTGCGTTCGGCGAGCTTGGGAATGAGCGTGAGCGTGAGCGCCTGCCGCCCGAAGAAGGGCGCAAACACGCCGGCGCCGAGCTTGGGCTGCTGGTCCGGCGTGATGCCCACGAGTTCGCCCGCCCTGAGCGCACGGAACAGCGGGCGCATCGCGGTGCTTTCCGCGGGTACGAGCGTGACGTTGTGGCCTGCGCGCGCGCGGCGCAGGAAGACATCGCCCGCGCGCTTTTCCGGCACGCGATACACGAGCGAGAAGGGCGCCTGCGTGGCCAGGTACTGCAGCAGGAATTCCCAGTTGCCGTAATGCGGCGCCGCGACGATCGCTCCTCGCCCCTGCGCCAGTGCGCGCATGAGCTTGTCGTGCCCACGCACTTCGCGCACCAGGCGCATGTTGTCCGCCTGCCCGTGCGTCCACACGCGCAGCGTTTCCATCAGGTTGGACCCGGTGGCTTCCAGGATCGCGCGCACCAGCGCGTCGTGCTCGGCGGCCGGAACACCCAGCAACTCCAGGTTGCGCCGCGCGATGCGTGATTCGCGCATGCTCGACAGCCGCGCCAGCCGCCCGAGCACGCGGCCGAAGGCGCGCTGCCAGGCGAGCGGCAGCGCCCCGGGCAGCTTCGCCAGCGCATACAGCGCGCGACCGACCAATTCAGCAAAAACCATGTACCTATCCTACGGGGGACGGAGGTACCTAGGAGATTTTCCCAGCTACCTCCGTCCCCCGTAGGATTGCGGGATGATCGCGTTGATCCAGCGGGTGAGCGAAGCGGCGGTGCACGTCGAGGGCGAAAGCGTCGGCGCCGTCGGCGCGGGCCTGCTCGCGCTGGTCGCGGTCGAACCCGGCGACGACGAGGCGCGCACCCGCCGCATGGCCGAGCGCCTGCTGGGCTACCGCGTGTTCTCCGACGCTCAGGGCAAGATGAACCTGTCGCTGGCGCAGACCGGCGGCGGCCTGCTGCTGGTCAGCCAGTTCACGCTGGCGGCGGACACCTCCAGCGGCATGCGCGCCAGCTTCACGGCGGCCGCCACTCCCGAGGAGGGTCGGCGCTGGTTCGGCCGGCTCGTGGAAATCTGCCGGGAACGCCACGGCACGGTTGAAACCGGGCGATTCGGCGCCCATATGGTCGTCAGCCTGGTCAACGACGGCCCGGTCACCTTCCGGCTGACGACCTGAATCCTTCAGGTTTCCCGTTCTAAAAGCCGTTGAGAATCAACAGGCTGGACCCCGAACCTGCGGCGGCCTGTATAATACGCGGTTCCTTCGACCCACCATCTCCTTCGGCAGAGTCCATGGCCAACGATCGCCCGGCGCAACAGAACGAAATCAAGCTGCTGATCAGCAAGGGCCTGGAGCAGGGTTACCTGACCTACGCCGAGGTCAACGATGCGCTGCCCGACGACATCGTCGACCCGGAGCAGATCGAAGACATCATCGGCATGATCAACGGCATGGGCATCGACGTGCACGAAGTCGCGCCCGATGCCGAAACGCTGTTGCTGTCCGACGCGACGCCCACGCGCACCGAGGACGACACCGTCGCCGCGGAAGAAGCCGCGGCCGCGCTGACCGCGCTCGACACCGAGGGCGGCCGCACCACCGATCCCGTACGCATGTACATGCGCGAGATGGGCACGGTCGAACTGCTTACCCGCGAGGGCGAGATCGCCATCGCCAAGCGCATCGAGGAAGGCCTCAACCAGGTCCACTCCTCGCTGGCGTCCTTCCCGTGGTCGATCCAGCTGCTGGTCGAGGACTACGACCAGCACATCGAGGGCAAGAAGCGCCTGTCGGAAGTCGTCACCGGCTTCCTCGACATGGAGCCGGCGCCGGAAGAAGTCCCGGAAGCGATGATGGAGGTCGAGCCGGAGCTGGAGGAAGAGGCCGAGGAAGGCGAGGACGGCGAAGGCGCCACCGCGGTCGACACCGGCCCGGATCCGGCCGAAGTCGCGCGCCGCATGGAAGTCCTCAAGAACCTCTACTCCAGGTTCCAGAAGACGCACGCCAAGTACGGCTCGGCCGACAAGAAGACGCTGAAGGTCCGCGAGGAAATGGCGGCCGAGTTCCTGCGCCTGAAGCTGCCGCTGGCGCAGATGGACGCGTTCCTGCGCAAGCTGCGCGACGTCGTCAACGCGATCAAGGAACACGAGCGCAAGATCCTCGACATCTCCACCCGCAACGCCAAGATGCCGCGCAAGGACTTCCTGCGCGCCTGGCCGGGCAACGAGACCAACACCGGCTGGGCCGATGAAGTCATCCGCCGCAAGCAGAAGTGGTCGTCGGGCGTGCGCGAGTTCAAGGACGACATCGTCAACGAGCAGGAAAAGCTGATCGGCATCGAGAAGGGCCTGTTCCTGTCGCTGGGCGACATCAAGGAAATCAACCGCGCGATGGCCTATGGCGAAGCCAAGGCGCGCAAGGCGAAGAAGGAGATGGTCGAGGCCAACCTGCGCCTGGTGATCTCGATCGCCAAGAAGTACACCAACCGCGGCCTGCAGTTCCTCGACCTGATCCAGGAAGGCAACATCGGCCTGATGAAGGCGGTCGACAAGTTCGAATACCGCCGCGGCTACAAGTTCTCGACCTACGCCACCTGGTGGATCCGCCAGGCGATCACCCGCTCGATCGCCGACCAGGCTCGCACCATCCGCATCCCGGTGCACATGATCGAGACGATCAACAAGCTCAACCGCATCTCGCGCCAGATGCTGCAGGAAATGGGCCGCGAGCCCACGCCCGAAGAGCTGGCGAAGAAGATGGAGATGCCCGAGGACAAGATCCGCAAGGTGCTCAAGATCGCCAAGGAGCCCATCTCGATGGAGACTCCCATTGGTGACGATGAAGACTCCCATCTGGGCGACTTCATCGAGGACACGAACGTCGAGTCCCCGATCGAGACCGCGACCAACATCGGCCTGCGCGAGACCGTGAGCGACGTGCTCGCCGGCCTGACGCCGCGCGAGGCGAAGGTGCTGCGCATGCGCTTCGGCATCGACATGAACACCGACCACACGCTGGAGGAGGTCGGCAAGCAATTCGACGTCACCCGCGAGCGCATCCGCCAGATCGAAGCGAAGGCGCTGCGCAAGCTGCGCCACCCCTCGCGCTCCGAAACCCTGCGCAGCTTCCTCGACCTCGAATAAAAATAGGGTCAGCTTCCTTATTCAGCAAAGCCCCGCCCCGGCGGGGCTTTTTCGTTGCGGATAACATCGCGGCATGGGCGAGCCCGTCATCCAGATCCTGCGCAAGGGCGAGGAAGCCGTGCTGGCCAACCTCGCGCCCGGTGTCTTCGACAAGCCGATCGACGGGGGTTTGCTCGCCGAATTTCTCGAAGACCCACGCCACCATCTCGCGCTGGCGATCGAAGACGGATTCGTCGTCGGAATGGCCTCGGCCGTCGATTACGTCAACCCCGACAAACCCCGCGAGTTGTGGATCAACGAGGTCGGCGTCACCGAATCGCATCGCCAGCGTGCGATTGCATCCCGCCTGCTCCAGGCATTGTTCGTCGAAGGCCGCGCGCGTGGCTGCTGGCAGGCCTGGGTGCTTACCAACCGTTCGAACGCGGCGGCGATGCGGCTTTACGCCGCCGGCGGTCGGCTGGACGCCGACGACACCGCGATGTTCGCCATCGACCTGCGTTCCTGAACAACGACACTGACCCCAATTCCTAGAACAGGTGGCCGATCTCGAGGAAGACGGTGTGCTCGCCGCCCTCGCGCGCGCCGACGCCGAACAGCACCGGGCCCAGCCAGGAATCGAAGCCGAGGTAGAAGCTGCCGTTGAGCTCCGCCTGCGACAGGCGCATCTGCGAGCGGCGCTCCCAGGCATTGCCGTATTCGAGCAGTACGCCCGCGAGCGCTTCCTGGCCGAGCAGCTTGCCGATTTCGTACGAGTAGCCGCCGAGCAGGATGCCGTAGTTCTGCCCGGTCAGCTCGTTGGGCTGGTAACCCACCAGGCGCGAGAAACCACCGAGTCGGTACAGGCTTTGCAAGGGCGCGATGCCGGAGGTGGTGGCGTGGTAGCGCAGGCCGGTTAGCAGCGCGTGCCGTCCGAAGGCGTGCGCGTAGAAGCCGTCGAAGTCGAGCTGGTCGAATTGCGCGTCGGCGCCCAGCGCGTCCAGCGAGCGCATGTAGCGCAAGCGCGCGAAGTAGCCGTCGCGCGGCAGGTAGGCGCTGTCGAGGCGGTCGATCGTGCCTTCGACGAAGATCTCGCCGGTGTCGTAGTCGCCTTCCGGAAACGACGGGTCGCCGATCTGTCGCTGCGTGCTGCCGGTGTAGCGGCGCAAGCCGACGAGCGCCGCGCCGAAATTGCCGAACTCGCGTCCGCCGCTGGCCACCAGGCCGGACTGGTGCGCGTCGTACTGGCTGGTGCGGTTGCCGTCGCCGTCGAAAGTGTTGATCTTGATGCTCTCGTACTGCGCGCGCGTGGCGAAGAACCAGCGCCCGCGCGCGCCGATGGGCTGGTAGTACTCGCCGAGCAGTCCGGGCTCGTCGCCGACCTGCGCGAGCACCCGCACTTCGCCCCCCGCGTCGTTCACCGGCGAATGCAGGATGCCCAGCCGGAAATTGAAGTCCGAGCGCCCGTCCAGGTCACTGCTGGCGCTCAGCCCGACCTCCAGGTAGCTGGGCCCCTGCGACTTCTCCACCACGTGCAACACCACCCCGGTGCGGCCGTCCTCCTCGACGACCTCGTAGGTGGACTGCGACAGAGTGCCCATGCCGTAGATGCGATGCATCGACTCCTCGAGCGCCTGCGCGTCCAGCGGCTGGCCCAGCGGCACGTGCACGCGCGCAAGGATCAACGGGTCGCGGTAACGGCTCTGGTTGTCCAGGTGGACGAACTCCACCAGCGGCGGCGCGCCGCCGCGACCGACGCGCGTCGCCAGGTGCTGGCGGTAGCCGCCCTCGTCCAGCGACAGCGATGCGCAGCGTGGCGCCGCGGCCTCGGCTGCGTCGCGGCCGATCGCCAGCGCCTCGGGCCCCTTGTCGAAGCTGGCCGTGGTGACCGTGTCGCCCAGCGCCGGCGTCAGCAGCACGTCGCGCGCGTCCAGCGTCGCGACCTGCGCGCGGGTATTGCCGACCGTCATCAGGCCGGTTAGTTGCGAAGTGATTGCCAGCGCGCTGGCCGAAGGGTCGAGCGTGGCCAGCGGCGTGCCCACGTCGACCGCGATCAGGATATCCGCGCCCATCTCGCGCGCCACGTCGATCGGCAGGTTGCGCGCGATGCCGCCGTCGACCAGCACGTGGCCATCGATCGGCACCGGTGGGAACAGGCCCGGCAGCGACATGCTCGCGCGCATCGCCATCGCCAGGTCGCCACCCTGGATCACCACCGCCTCGCCGTCATTGATATCGGCCGCCACCGCGCGGAAGGGAATGGGCAGGCGGTCGAAATCCTCGATGGTCGCCACCGGCTCGACCAGCTTTTCGAACAGCAGCAGGATGCGCTCGCCGCCCAGGATGCCGCCGGCGATCTTCACGCCCTTCCTGCCCACGCCCACGCCTGGCGCGGCGATCACCAGCTCGTCGTCGCGCTTGCGCCGGAAGGAACGTTCAGGCCGGTCGAGCGAATCGTCGAACAAGCGCGGCCAGTCCAGGCCCAGCACGGTCTTCTCGATGTCGTCGACGCTCATGCCCGAGGCATACATCGCTCCCACGAGCGCGCCCATGCTGGTGCCGGCGATGCAGTCCACCGGCACGTGCATCTGCTCGAGCTTGCGCAGCACGCTGATATGCGCGATGCCACGCGCGCCGCCGCCGCCGAGCACCAGGCCGACCCGCGCGCGGCCCTCTGGCAGCACCGGCCGGCTGCGGCAGGCTTGCGTGTTGGGAACCCCCGTCTCGGCGATCGGGGCGGGGAACGCGGGCATCGCGGCCAGCATCGCCAGCCCGGCCAGGATCGGTCGAATTCGCACGGCAGCCTTCCTCGCATGCGCGATGAACGGCATGAAGCTAGCAACGCATGGGTGGCGGCGTGAATTGGCCCTTCGGGCCGACGGTCAGCGCACCGCGGCCAGCTCGCGGCTGCGGTGAAGCGCACCCAGCGCGAAGGCGTCGGCCAGCCTGGACGACCGCAGCACGCGCTCGCGTCCGGCGACCACCGCGAGCAGTCCATCGCGCCAACCGGCGAGCGAAACGCCCGGCGCCGGCGCCATGGCGGCGCGCCGATGCAGGATCGACCCGACCAGTTGCGAGACCCACAGCAGGTTCACCAGCACGCCGCCGACGATCGGCCACGACTGTCCGCCGTGCAGCGCGTTGAACACACCCGTGGCGACGATCAGCGCGGCGTACAGCCCGATGCCAAGGTCCAGGCGCCGGCGCAACGCGCGCAGGCGACCGGCGATTTCGGCAGGCAGCGCCACCGGCGCGGGATCGGGCGCCAGCGTGCCGTCGGCGAGTTTCGCCTCGAAGTCCTCGCGCGCCGCGAACGCATCCTCCGCGCGCTTCCAGCTGTCGCCGCCCGCTTCGACTTGCAGGCGGCGATAACCCGCGGAGGCCCCGTAGCGCTTCGACAACCAGGACGAGAGCGCCAGGCCTAGCGGGATCGCGACCACGCCGAGCGCGAAGTTCACCCACACCACGCTCGCCGGCACGAAACGCAAGGCATCCACGCCGGACAGCGCCTTTAGCGCCACCAGCAACGCCGGCCACCACAGCAGCAACGCGGTGAGGGCGATCCACTTCGCCATCGTCGCGCGGCGCGCGCGCAGGGAGTCCAGCGTCGCGCGGACCGACAGCAGCGGCGCATGCGGCGACAGCGCGCGCAGCGCGCGCCACTGGCGCAGGTCGACGACGAACTCGGCCAGCGCCAGCGCGAGCAGCGCGGCCGACATCAGCGCGTAGCGCCAGTCGTCGAGGTGGCGCAGCAGGAATACCAGCAGCAGCGCCGCCGTGCCCGCGCCGACCACCAATCCCGCCACCAGCCAGCCCGAGTGCCAGCGGAAGGCGCGCTGCGTGCGCAGCGACAGCGCGGCGCGCATTGCCTCCGGATCGAAGCCGATCGCGGCCTCGGCGCGGCGGCCGGAATCCTGCCAGGCGCCACGCAGGGAATCGAGGTCCATGCTCATGCCTGTGCCCCCTGTGGCGCGTGTTCGCGCCGCCACTTGTCCTTGATACGGTTCAGGCGCGTGCCGACGTTGCTCGTGCCTACGCCCACCATTTCCGCGATCTCGTCGTACCCGTAGCCTTCCAGGTACAAGAGCACCAGCGCGCGATCGAGGGCGGGCAATGCCTGCACGAGGCGGTTCAATTCGTGCAGTTCCGGCTGCGCGGCATCCATCACGGCGTCCGCGCCGGCGAGGTCGAGGCCGAACTCGTCGAGCGAAAGCGCGTCGCGGATGCGCCGGCTCTCGCTGCGATGCATGGAGATCGCCACGTTCATCGCCACCGTGTGCATCCAGGTGGCGAAACTGGCGCGGCCGTCGAAGCGCGGGTACGCGCGCCACAGCTCCAGGATCATTTCCTGGATCAGGTCGCCGCGGTCCTCGCGCCGCGCGCAGTAGGCATTGGCGACCTTGTACAGGATGCCGGCATGCGCCTGCATGCGCGCGACGAAGTCGGGCGATTCAGCCGGCGACATGCGTGGCCTGCATGGAGCGCGCCGGTTTGCGCGGCACGCGCTTGCCGTTGAGCCAGGCGCCGATGCGGCCGTGGCGCACGAACCATTCGTAACTGGCCAGCATCAGCGCCGTGCCCACCGCCAGCACGAGCGGGAACTCGAACCACCACGGCAGCCCCAGGCGCGAAGTCCACACTTGCAGGGCCATCACCAGCGGCAGGTGCACGAGGTAGATCCAGTAGGAGGCGTCGGACAGGTAGCGGCGCGTGGCAGAGTAGCCCGCGCAATGGCGCAGCGCGAGGCCGAGCAATCCCAGTGCCCAGGCCCAGCCGGCGATCGCGTAGGAGGCGGCGTAGATCCAGGTCGTCGCATCGGCCGTCGCGGGCGTGAGCACCGGCTTCAACCCGACGATCGCCAGGCAGCCCATGGTGCAGGCCAACGCCAGCAGCAGGTTGTGCCAACGCACGACGGCGATGCGCGACAGCAGTTGCGGCTGGCGCCGCAGGACCCAGCCGCACGCGAACGCGACTCCGTAACTGACCAGCGCGGCAGTGTTCGGCACCAGGCCGGTGTCCGGCGTCGGCACGCCGAACCACATCGGCCATTTCGCCGTCGTCGCCAGCGCAAGCGTCGCGGGCAGCGCGAGCACGAGCGCGGCGGCAGGCCCCGACAGGACGCGCGCGACCGCATCGACACCGGCCATCGCGCGACCGCCGCGATCGAGCTTGCCAAGCACGCCGCGCAGCGCGAGCGCCACGGCGTAGAACATCGCGAGCACGTACAGGAACCACAGGTGCGTAAGCGGGAAGTTCGACGCATCCATCGGCGGCGGCGCAGGCGAGGGCGGCAGCGTGCCGCCGTGCTGAAACGCGGTGGCGCCCACCAGCACGAGCACGATCGCCGGGAACACCAGCGGCCAGGCGCACAGCAGCACCGCGACGATGCGCCGCATCCGGTCGCGCACGAAGGCGCGCAGACCGAGCCGCTCCAGCAGCAATCGCCCGAAGTAGCCGGCGATGAGGAAGAAAAGCGTCATGCGGAACAGGTGGATCCAGTAGAAAAGGCCCGCGAGCGCGAGCGAGGAATCGTCGGCGACGATCCAGAACGTTTTCGCGCCCGGCAGGTAGGACAACGTGGCGTGCAGCGCCACGCCCAGCAGCAGGGCGAAGCCGCGCACGGCGTCGAGCGCGTGCAGGCGTTCGGTGGAAGCATGGCTCATGGTGCGCTCCGGGGCGGATCGACTGCCCGCCCATGCACCGTTGTTCGCCGGCAGGGGAAGAAAAATCACACCGCCAGGAAATTTCTTTCGATCCCTCGGATCAAACCGGGGGCTTTTCGTTTCTGGCATTCGCAACAGGAGTTCCACGCATTGCGGCGTGGCGCCAATGAGAGCCCGGTCCCGATGCGCCTGAAGGAGCTGGAGGCGCTCGAGAAGGTGACCGAGAAGGTCGACAAGCTGACCGTGTTCGGCGGGTTTTTATTGCGCGGTCTTCGGCGCCGGGCCCATGCCGATTTCCGCGAGCGACCCGTCGTCGAGCTTCAGGCGCAGCAGCCAGGCCTTGTAGCGCGGGTCGCCGTGCAGGCGGCGCATCATCGGGTCGAACTTGAGCTGCATCAGGCCGGCGTCCTGCTGTTTCGCGGCGCGGTCGAGCCAGGCGAAGGCCTGGTCGGCTTCGCGGCGCCAGGCATGCGCCTGCGCCACCTGGTAGGCGCCGATCGGCGAGTACTTCGTCGCCAGCGTCTGCAGCGCCTGCTGCGAGCCGGCTTCGTCGCCAGCGTCGAAACGCGCCGCCGCCAGCCCCGCCAGGCGGAACACCGAGCCGCTGCGATCGAAGGCGGTGATGGCGTCGCGCGGCTTGCCGTCGAGCAGCCAGGCCAGCCCGTCGTAGTAACCGACGTGGTCGTCTTCGGGGCGCAGCTTCTCCGCGGTCTTCAGCGCGCTGTGCGCCTCCGCGTATTCACCCACCACGGCCAGGTGGAATCCCAGTTGCCCCCAGGCCCAACCCGAGCGCGGATCGCCCTTGAGCGCCAGGCGCTCGTCGGCGATCGCCTGGTGGACGCGACCGAGCACGGCGTTGAGCCGCGTCTGCCGCATCAGCAGCTCCGCGGGGCGGCGGCCGTACAGGCGCGCCGCGGTATCGAGGTCGCGCTGCGCGGCGCGCCAGTCGTGCCGGGTCGAATACTGGAAGTCGGCGCGCGACAGGTAGAACTCGGCGCGATCGGGCTCAAGTTCGACCGCGCGATCCATCAGTTCCAGCGAGCGCTCCTTGCCGGCGGCGACTTCCTCGGGCGAATCGGCCCACGCGGCATCGCCGCCGAGCAGGTCGGCGAGCGCGGCATAGGCGGTGGAAAACTCCGGATCGATCTCGATCGCGCGTTGGTAGGCGGCGATCGCGCGGCGCTGGTTGTCCGGCGAGGAGGCGTACTGGAAGCGGCGGCCGGTCATGAACTCGGTGTAGGCCGCCATGCTGGTCGTGCGGTGGCGCGTCACCGCGTCGTCCTGTCCGGGCAGCAGCTTCAGGCTCAGCGCATTGACGACCGAGCGCGCGATGCGGTCCTGCACGTCGAACAGGTTGGTCATGCGATCGTCGTAGGTTTCCGACCACAAATGGAAGCCATTGTTGACGTTGATCAGCTGCACGGTGATGCGCACGCGCTCGCCCTCGCGCCGCACGCTGCCCTCGAGCACGGTGGACACGCCCAGCTTGCGGCCGATCGTCTGGATGTCGTCCGGGCTGCCGCGCATCGCGAAAGACGAAGTCCGGCTGGCCACGCGCAGCTGCGGCAACTTGGCCAACCGATCGAGCAGTTCGTCGGTGAGGCCGTCGGAGAAGTAGCGCTGGTCGCGCAGCTGGCTCAGGTCCTCGAAGGGCAGCACGGCGATGGACGCGTTGTCGGGAACCGTCGCCGTGCGCGTCGAAGCAGCGACCACCGGGGCGTCCGAAACCGGGCGTTCACGCGTGGACATCCACCACGCGCCGAGCACGAGCACGAGCAGCGCGGCGAGTACGAGTGTCGTGCGGCCAACGTGGCGAGGTGACGGCGCCAGCGCTGGCGTGTTCGCTGCGGCGGGTGGCGTCGCTGGCAGCTCGGGCGCCGCCGGCGCCGGCGCGAGCGCGGCCGCCAGCCATTCCGCGTGCGCCGCCAGCCGATAGCCGTAGCCATGCGCGGTGCACACGAGCTCGCCCTCGGCGTCGTCCAGCACGTGGCGCAGCCGGCTGATGGCCTTGGTCAGTGAGTTTTCGGAAACCACGCGCCCGGGCCAGCCGGCGTGGAGCAAGGCGTCCTTGCCCACGACCTGCCCGGATCGGTGCAGGAGTGCCACCAGCACGCCGTAACTGCCGTGGTCGAGCGTGTGCTCGACGCCGTCGACGCGCAGCCGGCCGCTGGTCTCGTCCAGCTCCATCCCGGCAAAGCGCCAGCGACCCGGCGACCTGCCGGGTGCGTGCCCGCCATCGTGCTTGATCCCCGTGTCCAACGCGCATGGCCCCTGAAGGTGGCGCGGTCCTTCCCTGCCGCCACTAGAACCGGGCGCCGATGCGCTGTCAATCGGGCCAATTCACAAACTTTCAGAATTGATCCGACGCCGGGAACGACTGCCGGCGGGGCTGGGTGCGTTGATCCCGCGGCACTCACGCCCTGGAGGGCATCCATGAAACGGTTCCATCTGTTCCTTCTCCTGTCGACATTCAGCTTGCTGCTCGCGCTGCCAGTCCGGTCCAAGCTGAAGGACGCCCAGGACGACTTTGCGGTGACCCGGACTGGCCAGTCGGTGCTGATCGACGTGATGGGCAACGACGGCGCACTGGGCGCCGACCTGCGCCTGCTCAACGCCTCCAAGCCGGCCCACGGCAAAGCCTCCATCGAGAACGGCCGCATCCGCTACACGCCAGCGCCGGGGTTCCAGGGCTCGGACAGCTTCGAATACAAGGTCCAGCCCGCCAAGTCGCAGCCCGGCCAGGCGACCGTGAATGTCGAGGTAGGCCAGGGTGGCGTGTCCTTGCGCCTGGCCGGGCGCGTCGTCGACGACCCGATCCCGAACGCGACAGTGAAGGTGTCGATCGGCGGCTTCGACTTCGTCACCCGGGCCGACGCCAACGGCAATTACGTGCTCGACATCGCGGCGCTGCGTGGCGACGCCTTCGTGACGGTCAACGCGACCGGTGTCTCGCCCACGGGCGCGCCGGTGCGGTTCACCTCGCTGGTCGGCGAGATCGTCCGGCTTGTCGCGGCGGCCGGTAGCGACGGCGTGCTCACGCGCGACGAAAACAACCAGGTGAATGTCACGAACCTGTCCACGGCGCAGTTCGTGCTGCTGACCGATGCCAACGGCGGCAATCCGGTGGACACCGACCAGGAGCTGCTGCCGCTGACGCAGAGCGTCGACATCGTCGAACTGCTGCAGCTCGCGGCGGTGATCAAGCTGGTGGTCGACGATGGCGTGCCTTTGCCGGCCGGGGTCAGCGATCCGCTCGCGTTGATCTCCGACCCGGCGGCGCTCGACACCTTAAAGGCCTCGCTTGCCCCGGACCAGCTCGACCTCGCGATCGACGCAGTTTCGCAGGATCCGAACCTGACGCCCGGTTATCGCGCGGGCGCGCTGCCCAACAACTACTCGCTGGTGTTCGCGAGCGCGCCGGGCACGATCCGTTCCAACATCACGCCGCTCGGGCTGCTTTCGCTGACTGGCACGACGGGCGGCGACGCCTTGCTCGTCGACTCGGACCCGAACAACGACGACCGCTGGACCTGGTCGTTGCAGAGCGGCGATATCGTGCTCGACAAACTCGTGCCGGAGACCGTCACGTACTTCGACGTCAACCCCAACTGCACCGCGCAAGGCATGGACGTGACTGAAACCCTGATGCAGCTGCGCCTGCACATGTTGCAGGACGGCGCGGGCGTGGACTACGTCGAAGCGTCCTACCTGGCCAACCGCCTCTACGAGGATGGCAATCCCAACGACGCCTGCGCGACGCCGCCGGATGGCACGAACCTGGCGATCTTCCAGGTGCTGGGATTCGAGGAGCACACGGGTGAACTGCCGTTCCTCGCGAACGAATCCTTCGGCAGGTTCGCGCTGGCCACCTACGCCCCGAGCGCGGGCATCTTCTTCGGCGCGGCGGTGTTCGATTTCGATTCCCACACCGTCAGCCACGCGGACCTGCTGCCGAGCTTCTCCGCCAGCGTCGTGGATGGCCGCCTGGAGATGTACGTCACCGATTCGCACGGCGCGGGCGTGGTCCACCAGCAGTATCGACGCCTGCAATCCGACGGCGCCAAGGGCGAAGGCCTGTTCCTGGTGCAGGACTATCCCGACGGTCGCAAGCGCGTGGGCTACACGCTCGGCAGCCGCCTCGATGGCTCCGCGTCGTTCGACAACGCCGGCATGGTCGGCTTGTGGCGCTCGGGCTTCGACATCGCCCAGTTCAATGGCGACGGTACCTTCGGCCCCGGCTTCTACGCGGTGAACAATCCGGACTTCACCGGCAAGCAGCGCACCGTCGGCAACGACGGCTCGGTGGTGGACAGCTTCCCGTGGACCTGGGCGGTCGAAAGCGGTATGTGGATTTCACGCAGCTACGTCGCCCCGGGCTTTGGCCGGCAGGCATCCTGCGCCGGCTTCAGTCCCTGCTATCTCGGTCGAGTGCGCAGCTGGCAACCGATCGCGCGCGAGGGCAACCGCATCTACGTGCTGGAGGAATTGTTGAACCGGACCAGCCTGAACGGTCCCCTCGTTCTGAGCGGACAGCGCCTGAACTTCTACGAATTGCAGTGAGGGAGGGGCCGCGGCGGCGTGGGGGACGCGCCGCCGCGGCCCGCTTTCAGGCCGCGACGCCCGGGGCCAGGACGACCCGTTGCCCGCCGGCGCGCTTGGCTTCGTACATCGCCGCATCGGCGGTGCGGATGACATCCTCGGCGAGCGGGCCGGGTTGGTCGACGAAGGCCGCGCCGATGCTGCCGCGCGCGCCGACGGGCGTGCCGCCGTAGTCGATGGGCTGGTTGATGGCCAGCAACAGCTTGCGCGCGACGCACAGCACGTCGGCTTCGGAGGCCGGGCCGGTGAGCAGCACGAGGAATTCGTCGCCGCCGATGCGCGCTACCGTGTCGCCGGCGCGCAGCGTCGCGGACATGCGCTTCGCCACCGACTGCAGCACGGCATTGCCGGCGGCGTGGCCGAGCGTGTCGTTGACGGCCTTGAAGCCGTCCAGGTCGATGAACAGCAGGCCGACCTTCGCTCCCGAACGCTTCATTGCGCGCAGCGATTGCTCCAGCCGGTCGAGCGCGAGCATCAGGCCGGGCACGCCGGTGAGTTGGTCATGCGTGGCCAGCTCGCGGATTTTCTCGCGCTGGCGCGCGGCCTGCGCCAGCAGGTCGAGCGTTGAAGCATTGAGAGCGGCGATCGCCTGGAACACCAGCAGCGGCATCACGCTGGCGCCGATGATCGCGGTGGCCCAGGCGGTGGGGCTGCTCAGGTAGCGCGTGGCATTGCCCGGCGGAACGAGCAGGCCGGTGCAGTAGGCGTAGCCCACCGCCGACATCGCCACCACCGCAACCAGCATCATCGCGATGCCAATGCGGATCGAATACAGCAGGCTGCCCAGCAGCACGCCGAAGACCAGCCACCACATGCCTGAGCCGGCAAGGCCCAGGCCGAGCAGGGCCGTGAGCCCTGTGAGCCAGAACAGCGCGAGCACCGCTTTCGCCTTGAGGCCCGCCGACATCCGCCGACGCGCGAGGAACAGGCCGACGGCGGCGACGCCGAGCAACCCGTGCACGGCGTACAACAGCTGCCAGCCGGTGTTGAGGGTGCGCAGCATCGAGGCCGGCACCACCACCAGCGCGAACAGCGCGATGGCCGCGAGCACGCGGTCGACCAGCAGGTTGCGCGACTCGGTGAGTTGGCGGTCCAGCGCCTCGTGCCCGCCGAACAGCAACTCCCGGCGCACTTCGGACGTCGGGTTGCGATCCGACTCGTCGTCGGGTCGGGGACCAGCTGCCGCCATCAATGCTCCTTCGCGAGCCACTTGCGAGCCCATTGTGCCTCGCTTCGCCCGAATGCCCTAAACTGCCCTCGTGTTCAGGGCCTATAGCTCAACGGTTAGAGCAGGGGACTCATCGAAAGGTGCCGCCGGCCCGTAATGGCCGGATGGGAACGGGATGAATTCAGGGAAACCGCAGCGGCCCGGCCGGCGGCAATCCTGAGCCAAGCCGGCGGTATACCGCCGGAAGGTGCAGAGACTACCTGGGGGCTGCCAGTGCATCGGCGATCGCCCTTGATGACAGGCTAGAGCGTCCCGCGCCCCACCGTCGCGCTTGCGCGGCGAGGGTGAAGAGATAGTCCGCGCTGCTGGAAACAGCAGGATCACGCGAATCCCTTGGTTCCAGGTTCGAGTCCTGGTGGGCCCACCAAATAGCCGTCCACATGAATCGTGCGCTGTCCGATGAAGATTGACCGAAACGGTCAAACTTGGTCGGACGTCCGACAAGTTTGACCGCCAGAGTGGTGGTCTCCCCGGCGAATGCGACACTCGCCCGTGACTTTCCAGGGGTTGTAGCAGGCGGTTCAAGAACCGGACTCTAGCGCTAAGCTGCCGGCGGGCGCCGCTGGGCCCAGTTGGGGAAGTCAAGTATGGATAGGGCATCGATCATCAAGGCCATTCAGGCCCTCGCAGCGCAGTCCGATGGCGTTGCGCCGGGCCAAGGCCGGTTCGAGCAGGCCACCGGCATCAGCGCCGGAGCTTGGCGCGGCAAGTATTGGGCTCGCTGGAGCGAAGCGCTATCAGCAGCAGGCCTAACTCCGAACAAGTCGAAAGATGCGACCCCTATCCAGGTGGCGCTGGAGCACCTAGCCCGATTGGCACTGCGTGTTGGCCATGTGCCCACGTACGGCGAGGTTCGGTTGGCGCGACAGGCAGACCAGAATTTTCCCGCGCATCAGGTCATTCAAAAGCGACTTGGATCCAAGGAGCACCGCCTAGCACTACTGCGCGATCTGGCCAAGACATCGGAGGACTTCAGACCACTGCTTTCGATTCTTCCGCCATCTGGCGCCGAGCCGGTTGGCGCGACAAATGACGCGAAAACGGATGGCTTTGTTTACATGGCAAAGATGGGGAAGCATTTCAAGATTGGGAAAACGTTCTCGGTCCCCCGCAGGCATCGTCAAATAGCACTTGAAATGCCGGAATCGCTCACGGCCGTGCATTCAATTCGCACCGACGATCCTGACGGGATTGAGGCGTACTGGCATCGTCGATTCGAATCGAAACGTACAAACGGCGAATGGTTTGCCTTATCCGCGGCCGATATTCGCGCCTTCAAGCGGCGCAAACAATTCATGTAGTTGATAGGGGATTGGACGGGTGAGCTCGGGCAGATCCGAGTTTCAGTCAGGAGCCATATTCGGTTGGGCGCTCGCATTTTGGAGTGCGCTGCCTGATCGGGCTCAGCGAAGCTTGGTAAGCGATAGCTTTGGTGGTGTCATGCGCGGAAGACGGCGAACGCAATTTTTTACCTCGTTAAGTGTAAAAAACATATTGTCGACGGCCATCATGTACCGCCGCCGAGGATCAGCCTCAATCTGAGCGAGAACGTCTGGAACCTCAACCAGGTCTGGGAGGGCGAGAACAGCCACTTTGTCGAAGATGTGCTGAGAGCGAAATGAGACGTTTTCGAGAATGCCATGAGCGAACTGATTGCGAATCTCAATCAGGAGCTTAAGCGTTGATGCAACGTGATCGTCGATCAGGCCGAGTCGATGCGCGTTGGAAATACCCAGCGAGAGCCGTCCTTTGGGCATGAGCTGACGCGCATCCGCTAGCCCGCCGGGTAGCAACGATCCGATCAGATGGGCAAGAGCCTCTTCGAGTAGACAAACGGTCAGAATTGCGCAGCTGACCTGAGTACGGAACTTGTAGCCATTCAGGCAGTGAGTCCGGTGGGGATGTTATCGGATTCGGTCCAGTTGCGGCGAACGCTGGCCGGGGTCTTGTAGCGGTGCGCGCTGTGCGGACGCTGCTCGTTGTAGAACTGCCGCCAGCGCTCGATCAGCACCTTGGCCTCGGCGCGGTTGCGGAACCATTCGCGGTTGAGCAGCTCGTCGCGCAGCTTGCCGTTGAAGCTTTCCACGAAGCCGTTCTGCCACGGGCTGCCCGGCGCGATGAAGGCCGGGCCGATCGCCGCGTCGCGCAGCCAGCGCATGACCTTGGCCGCGGTGAACTCGGCGCCGTTGTCGGAACGCACAAAGGCCGGCTTGCCGTACAGGCGCATGAGCCGTGACAAGGTCAGGATCACGTCCTGTGAGCGCAGACTGGCGCCCACTTCGATCGCCAGACACTCGCGGGTGTACTCGTCGACCACGCACAGCAGCTTCAGGGCACGGCCGTCGACGAGCTGGTCGTGCACGAAGTCGTAGCTCCACACGGCGTTGGGCCGGACCGCACCGGGCAGGCGGATGTCGCTGCCGCAGCGCCGGCGTCTCGGCCGGCGGCGGGGAATGTTCAAGCCCAGCGCCCGCCACTGCCGGCGCACGCGTGCCTCGCCCAGGCCCAACCAAGCCGCCATGCGCCGGTATCCGAAGCGCGGCACCTTCGGCGAGGCCGCCAGCAGCTGTTCGGCCAACACCTGGTCCTTGGCCGGTTGCCGCGGAGCATAGCTGGCGATGCGACGGCTCAGGCCCAAGTAGGCTAGTGCCTTGCGTTGTGACATGCCCCGACGGACCAGCAGCAGCGCTGAGTCTCGCCTTGCCGACGGGGTCGTCATTTTTTTCGGATGATCTCCTTCATCCCGTCGATCGCCAGCATCTGCTCGGCGACCAGGCGCTTGAGCTTCGCGTTCTCGCTCTCAAGTTCCTTCAAGCGGCGGGCATCGGCTACGTCCATGCCGCCGTATTTGTTGCGCCAGCGGAAAAAGGTCTGCTCGCTGACGTTGTGGCGCTTGCACAGGGTCTTGACCGGCGTCAGGCCTGTCTCGGCTTCTCGCAGCACCGCGATGATCTGTTCTTCGGTGAAACGCTTCTTCATGAGCTCTCCTTGCCTTCTTAGGGTAGAGAACTCACCATCCAACTGGCTACACGTTTCGTCTCAGGTCACTGCGGCCGGGATGAGGACGAGGAAATGGGCCGCCAATACCAGATGCCCCGCGTCTCGTGGTGTGAAAAATTACCCTCGGGAAATCGGGTGGGTTCCGCACTTTTGAGCGGAATGAGGCGATGACCTCAGAAGGCTTGTCGATATAATCGACGCATCCGATTGGGGTTGATCGGGCATTTCTGGGGACCTGCGATGCGACACACCACAGCCGCGACTCTGGTCGCCTGCCTTACTGCGCTTGTCACGAATTCGGTGCTCGCCAGCGACTGGACCGGAGAGTACGACAAGAAGATCAAGACCGCCCAGAACGTCGGCGTGCTCGGCAACGACCTGGCCGGCGACCGCGTGAACTACTACACGGGCGCGACTACTTTTTATGCGACGGACGTCAGCGTTCCAGCCACCGGCATGGGAATAGCAGTCTCGCGCAGCTACGCGGTTGAGAGCGGACGCTCACTTGCCTCGGTCAAGGTGCCCCTCGTTCCTGGAGATTCGTTCTCGGGTCGATTGCGCTCTTTCGGCGACTGGGATCTGGACGTTCCACGGATCACCGCGGAGATGTCCCAGGACGATGGTTGGATCATCGACACAACCACCCCAACCAAGCGCTGCGAGGTGGTCGGCAAGATGAGGGGCAGTGCCCCCACCTGGGCGGCGACCGGTGCGCCCGCGGTCGTGCAGGGGACTCGCGGCTGGAACTTCACCGCCGACAAGTACTGGAACGGTTACATGCTCCACGTCGATGGCGCTGAGCAGTCGATGCTCGCGGCGACATTGACCAACCCGCAGCGCCCGAGCACCGGCGGCCCCTACGAGTGGACGACCAATCAGAACTGGTGGATTTCTTGCATTCCCACCCTCAACGAATCCGCCGGACAGGGCTTTCTGGCGCGCTCGCCGGACGGCAAGACCTATACCTTTAACTGGATTAGCCGCCAGAACATGACCTCGGTGTCGTACTACGAAGACGAGATCATGACGCAGCACTCGCCCGTGTACCTGTATCGCGCCGAATACCAGATGCTTCCGACGCGCATCGAAGATCGCTTCGGCAACTGGATCAACTATGTCTGGTCAAACGACAGTTACGCTCAACTGGATCGCATCGAAACAGGTCTGCGGGGATCGACGACACCCGAGGCGACCATAAAGGTTTTTTACAGCGCACAAGGCCTGATTTCCAGCATCACCGACGGGTCACGTACTTGGACGTACGAGTACACGGCGCACACGGAGAACTCGCCGGCCAACACGCCCTACACGTACTACAGCCTGTCGCGGGTGGTGCTGCCCGGCAGCAACGGCGCCTGGCAGTACAGCTTTGGCGACTTCGAGGCGAGCGTGCCGTCTTGTGCAGCCGACTGGGCCGACCCAAGCCAGCCGGACTACTACCTCATTTGCTGGGCCGGCGGCGACATCGACCCTGCCGGTGCGGCGTACACCGTGACCCACCCCTCCGGCGCCAAGGTGGAGTTCCTTTTCGGGCAGCACTACCAGTACGACTCGGGCGTTCCATGGACTTACCCGATGGGACTCGAATTCAAGACCATCTCCGGTCCGGGGCTGACCGCGTCCACTTGGAGCGTGAACTACTGGCCGACTAAGGAAGAAGCCAAGAGCCTCACCATGGCGAACACGCCACCCACGGTGAACTACACCGATGTGGTGAATCCCGACAGAAGCATTACGCGTCACGTCTTTGGCGGCCCGATGAAGATCGGCGATGTGCAGGGCAGCGTTGTCGCCGCGAGCGGCGGCGGGTCTCCTGCCATCACCTCCACCAGCAACTCTTGGGTCAATGGCGCGATGGATGACGTCAATGTCGCCACCGGCATCGTACCGACCTGGTATCGATCGAATGTGATTACATACGTCGCATCGGGCTCGCAAAGTGCCTACGTCGAGCGCGTGGGCGTGAACCCGCAGGGTGCCTTCGGGAGCTACTCGCAGGTCTACTCGAGCGAACGCCGACTGCCCGAGCTGACGCGCAGCATGGTGCAACAGGGCGTCACCTTCACCACGCAAACCAGTTCCTTCGACGCGTACGCACGCCCCCTCACCGTCACGCGCAGCAGCAGTGGTGGCGCCGGCGGCAATTTCACCCGTACGGAAGCCACGACCTACTACGACAACGCGTCAAGGTGGGTGCTCGGCCAGGTGGCGTCAACGACCGTCGGGACGAAAGTCGTCAGCGAGACGGAATTCAATGCTGCGGACCAGCCGTGGAAGTTGTACAAGCCGCGACTGACGAGCCAGGGGAAGCTGCTCAAGCAAACCTTGGCGTACAACGCCAACGGGACGCTCGCATCGGTCACTGACGGCAACGGCAAGGTCACGACGCTCGGCAACTGGTATATGGGGGTGCCACGCGCCATCGGGTACCCGACTAGCTTCTCGACATCGGCCACCGTGGGAACCGATGGCACGATCCAGTCGACGACCGACGAACTGGGCAACGTTACGCAATACGGTTATGACCCGATGGGTTGGCTGAAGAGCGTGAAGTACCCGACTGGCGGTAGCACGACTTGGACAGACCTCACGCGCAGCCTTAGTTTCGTCGCAGGTGCGGAGTACGGCCTGCCGGCCAACCACTGGAAACAGGTCGTTGATAGCCCTGTTTCTACCGCAGGCGGCGCACCGATCGCCCGCACGACGACGTTGTATGACGCGCGTTTCAATCCAGTGCTGACGCTGACCGAGGACACCACGTTGTCCAGCTCCAAGTCTTTTGTGGTCCGTCGTTTCGACGGTATGGGCCGGGAAACCTTCCGCAGCTACCCGGTAGCTTCTGCGAACGTAAACGATGCGCTCACCGGGTTTGTCACCGAATACGACGCGCTCGGGCGGGTGACCAAGGTCAAGCAGGATTCCGAGCTGGGCGCGCTGGCCACCCAGACCGAATACCTCACCGGTTTCCAGACGCGCGTGACCAACCCACGCGGGTTTGCCACCACCACGAATTACCAGGTCTTCGACTCGCCCAGCACGGATGCCCCGGTGCGTATCGATGCGCCCCAAGGTGTCAGCACCGTGATCACGCGCGACGGCTTCGGAAAACCGTTGCAAATCACCCGCTCGGGTCCGGGGGGCTGACCATGAACCAGACTCGCAATCAATTCGTGCGTGCAAGCTTGGCTGCGTCCCTGATGGTGTGGAGCGGCTTGGCCGCCGCCGTCTGCCACCCCCAACCCCAATGCCTGGAGGGCGGTACAGCGCCCGCCGTCAGTTTGACGGCGCCCACCAATGGCGCGACCACGACGGCCCCCGGCACGTTCGTGCTGACGGCCACCGCCAGCGATGACGTCCAAGTGGATGGCGTGGAGTTCTTCTCGAACAACGTGTCGGTGGGCGTAGATAGCACTGCGCCGTACTCGGTCACGCTGGGCGGCCTGGCCGCGGGTAGCTACATCCTCAAGGCGAAGGCGACCGACGATGAGGGACTGGTAGGCAATTCCAACCAGATCACCGTCACTGTCACGGTCCCCGCGAACGCCCCGCCGTCCGTCTCGCTCACCAGTCCGAGCGCGGGTGCGACCTACACGGCACCGGCGACCGTCGTGCTCTCCGCCACGGCCTCCGACAGTGACGGAACTATTGCCAGCGTCAAGTTCAAGCAGGGCAGCACAGTATTGAACACGGATACGACCTACCCGTATTCGTATTCATGGACGGGCGTGGCCGCTGGCACGTACACGATCACCGCCGTTGCCACCGACAACGCTGGGGCGACGGCGACCACTACGGGCCGCAACATTACGGTCAATGCCGCCCCGGCCAACGTCGCGCCGACGGTAACCCTGACCGCGCCGGTGAGCGGGACGAGCACGACGACGTCGACGAACGTAACTTTGTCTGCCACGGCAGCCGACAGCGACGGCACCGTCGCGAGCGTGAAGTTCTTCGCTGGCGGAACGCTGATCGCCACGGATTCCACATCGCCCTATAGCGCCACCTATCAGACCAGCACTGCGGGCACCTACGCCATCACCGCCGTAGCCACGGACAACAGCGGTGCGACAGCCACCTCGGTCGCGTCCACGTTGACAGTGAATGCCCCTGGGACCGTCTCGGAGACGCGCAGCTACGTCTACGACGACCAGGACCGCCTGTGCAAGACCATCAACCCCGAGTCCGGCGCCACCGTCATCGAGTACGACGGCGACGACAACATCTTGTGGACGGCAGATGGGTTGAACCTCCCTAGCACGACGAGTTGCGATCGCGGATCGGTGACCGCCGCTCAAAAAACCACGCGCACCTACGATGCGCTCAATCGCGTCACTAGCAGCACCACGACCAGCGGCACGGCCGACGTAGCGACGACCTATTTTGCGGACGGCAAGGTAGCTTCCCTCACCGCGGCAAACCCCGGCGGCTCGGTCACCACGACTTACGGTTACAACAATCGGCGGTTGCTAGAATCGGAGTCGACCACCAACGGCCTGTTCTTGCTGAGCTACTACTACACCGGCAACGGCAGCCTCAGCGCCATCGGTTACCCTGGTACTGAGGTGGTCTCTTACAATCCGGATGCGCTCGGGCGCCCGACATTGGTGGCCAGCGGCACTCAGACCTATGCCTCGGCGATCGGATATTTCCCGAACGGCGCGATGAGCACGTTCAAGTATGGCTCGGCGACCGGGGGCGGTCCCACGCATACGCTGACGCAGAACGCCCGAAGGCTGCCTGAGCACAGCACCGATACCCAGGGCGCCACCAAGATTCTCGACGACACCTACAAGTACGACGCTAACGGAAATGTCACGGACATCATCGATGCGGCGCAGACGGGATCGGCCTCGCAAACGCGCGGCATGGGGTACGACGGCCTTGACCGCCTGACCACCGCGGTCGGGCCGTGGGGCAACGCAACGTACACGTTCGACGCCTTGGACAATCTGCGCACGGCCAACCAGGGCACGCGCCAGTTCCGGTACAGTTACGACGCGACGACTTGGCGCCTGTCAACGGTCAAGGACGCCGGAGGGTCGACGTTGTATTCCTTCGGTTACGACGCGCGCGGCAATCAGACCAGTAAGGTTTTTGCGGCTTCGTCCTTCACCCAGTTACTGCCCTTCGACGCAGCGAATCGCCTGTCTGCGGCGAGCACCATTAGCGGTAGCGCCGGCTCGCAGGCGTATACCTACGACGGCCTTGGACGTCGCGTGCAGGTATCGGATCCCGACGGGACGCCCAGCGATCCCACCGACAACCCGACGTCCTACTGGGTGTACAGCCAGGCTGGGCAACTGCTGTTCAGCTCAGAGGCGAGGCGCAGCCGAAACTTGGCCTACATCTATCTCAACGGCAGCCAAATCGCCACGCGTTCTCAAGCTTGGTATCCGCTAAACACGGTGACGGTGCGCTTCCAGATGACTGACGCGTTGGGGACGCCCGTGGCTGACACCACCACTTCGGGCACGGGCATCAACCGAACCAGCTATACCCCTTGGGGTGAAGCGACTCCAGCGGTAGACGGCACTGGCTACACAGGGCACGTCATGGACGCCAATACCGGCCTAACATACATGCAGCAGCGCTATTACGATCCTCTTGTGGGTAGGTTCCTCGGAGTTGATCCTATCGGAACGAACCCAAGTACCGGCGCCAGCTTCAATCGATACGCCTACGCTAACAACAACCCATATTCATTTTTCGACCCTGACGGTCGCGAACCGGCCAAGCCAAAATGTGAAGATGTTAAATGTAAACAGGAGGAGCAAGCGAGGCGCGAGAAGAAGGGCAACGAGCCATTCAGTCCAACAACTCGTGTGACAACGGTGGTATCGCCTCCGGGCACCCCTATGATGGAGCATACGAAAAAGGTAGGGAGCGCTATTGACGCTGCATTCCGAAAGAATGGAAACGAAAATTGCGGCTACACTTGCCCTACGCCAGATGGCGGGTTTGCTACAGAAATTGGAACGAACGGCGGTCACAATTGGTGCGAATCAACACCTTGTACCAATAGCGTCAGCCCGGCATCAGACAACCATAATCACGTCAAGCGGTTCTTGGCCAATGAAGGGGATGTGGCTCACCGCCAGAGCTCACTTCGAGTTGGTCAGTATTCTAGTGGGCAAAGGGAAGCCCCTTCGCCCGTTGATCAAGCCCATGCTGCATCACTGGGGGTGCCGGTGTATCTTTTTGGTGAGCATTTCTATGTCGTTTTTCCTGACGGCACCAAACAGGCACTTGGAGAGTACAAATGATCCATATGAAATGGAAAACACTTTTCCTGGTCGCCCTGACGAGCTCTGTCGCCTACGGAGCAGACTCCACAGATGTCCCGCTTTCGAAAGTAGAGCTCAGCGGGATGAATGGCGAGCACTTGGTGGTTGAGGCAACGACTCAGCGGATCGTGAGTGTTGTTCTGACAGTTTCCGGCGGCGCAATACCGCTGCCCGACGGAGCGTTGTCCGAGCCATTCTCGCCCGGACTGAATCAGCTCGGGTTTTACGATTGCAGCGACCCGAGCTACCCAGCGCTGCGACAGTGCTACATCGTCGAAATACCCGGGGCTTACAAAGGCAGCTCAGGACCGGAAGGCAAGTTCGGCGTTTATCGCTTTGAGTTTCGAAACGGGCGATTGAGCAGCACAGAGATAGACCTGGATGAAGAGGGCGGCCGCGCCGTCGTATCCAAGCGTGATTATTGACCGTCGCCTTCAAAGCGACTCGGAAGGATGAGCCCGCGGTCTACTGGTTCCTGAACGGAGTAAAGACCGTCGCTTTCGGTGTTGGTCTGGTTGCTCCTGACCTTAGCGCGTAAGGACCAGCCGACCCCGGCACAGCGTGCCGGTCGATCGGCGCCTGGCGCCCGACGCCGCCTAATGGCGGAAGGTGGCCGCACTTCGTGCGGTTCCTCCAAATGCCGTGCGCAACCGACCGGCTGGTGGGGGCACAATTGGGGCCGATGCTTCGGGCGGCGCAAGAGGTTGGGTATGCTGGCAGGAATTCCTAGCAGGGCTTCCGCTCCGGCGATGATCCTTTGGGTCGTGTTTCCGATCTTGCTGGCGTCGGCACTTGTCCTCCTGCGGAAGCGCCTGAGTCTCGGCAAGTACGCCTTGGCAGCTCTGATTCCGCTGTCAATTTCGCTTGCGGTTTGGGCGACCCTCGATGATGTCTACTTCTACAATCGGGGGCCGAAGTTCGCGGCGGGCGTGGAAACCTGGGTGTTCCCCTTCATTTGCCTTGGATTTGGCTTGATCTGCGCTGTCCCGTTTCGCTCGGGCGTAGTTGAGGCGTTGAAGGTGCTGGTGTGCGTTGCGGTGTCTACCTATTGCCTCTTTGCTGGATACTGGATTTCGTAGCGACTCTCGTCGATGGTCTGGTCGGAGTTATCACACTGGCGCTGTACGCGCTCACAGATGCAGAGACGCGCGCCTGTGCGCTCTCGCCTTCAGGTAAGTGGAAAGCCTATTGATGTCGATGCCAGGTTTCGCGGTCTTCCTTCTGCTCGTAACGAGTGCGGCCGAGACCGGCACCGTCGTTCCTGAAGCGCTATTGGGGCATTGGGTGGTTGCTGACAGCCAAGCCTCACCGCTCCCGGAATCGTGCAGGCGCCTTTCGCTCGATTTTTCGGCGGACGGTACTGTCGCCGGTTCAAGTGGCCCCGAGTTGTTCGCGTATAAAGGCAAATCCGTTTACCGAACCGCTGGAAGCGGATACGAGATTCACCAGTACGACTTGAAGTTCAACGACAAGCCGAACTGCCAAGGCAAGTCTTCTGACTACGTAAGCTCACACTTCATACCCGACATCTATGTGGAAGTTAATGGAGACCGCCTTCGATTTTACTTCTGGACAAGTAGCGACAAGTTGTATCTTGACTACCTCAGGCAGCGCGATTGACACGCATCAACGCTCGCGATTAGCGTGCTCGCGTCCCTGAAAAAGTTGCAAAGCACAATGCCCCACGCGCTGTACTCACTACTCGCCGATCTGGATGCTGCGCGCGTTCACTATGCGATTTCCAGGGACCGTACTGACTCAGTCCTGGTCACCATCACGTTCGTCGGCGAGCGCGTCGAGGTCGACGTGTTCGACGACGGGCACATGGAGATCTCGCGTTTCCAAGGAGGCGAGTCGATCGAGGGCGGCGCGCAGCTCGTTTATGGGCTCATCCAGGGTAACGGCGACTAGCCGGGCGAGGGCGCCGAATAGCCCTATTCGATGACGAAACAGCCCTGACGCCGTGCGCTAGCGCGGCGACAGGCCCAGTAGTCGCGGCACGTCGGTCATGTCGTCGAACACTTCGTGCGCGCCCGCCTCGAGCAGGCTCTGCGCGGTCGCCATTCCCACGTAGCCCAGCACGCGCATGCCCGCCGCGCGCGCGCCGCGCACCCCGGTCGGGCTGTCTTCGATGACGACGCAATCCGCCGGCGCGACGCCCATGGTGTTCGCCGCGTGCAGGAACAGGTCGGGCGCCGGCTTGGGATGCGCCACGTCCTCCGCGGAAAAAATCCGGTTCTCGAAGCGCTGGAGCAACCCGGTCTTGCCCAGCGTCAGCCGCATCTTCGCGTGCCGGCCGTTGGAGGCGACGCAGTAGTCCATGGGCAGCACCGAAAGCACGTCCTCGATGCCGCTCACCGCGGTGAGCGATTCGGCGAAAGCCACTGCCATCCCCGCGCGGAAGCGCTCGACGAAATCGGCCGAAACGTGCCCGCCGCACAGGCTGGCCACCTTCTCCAGGAAGGCCGCCGACGAGGAGCCCATGAACAGGAGGATCGTGTCGTCGTAGGTGATGTCGACGCCCTGGTCCAGCAGCATCTCGTGCAGCACGCGGTGCGTGAGGTGCTCGCTGTCGACGAGCACGCCGTCGCAATCGAAGATCACCAGCGCAGGCGTAGCCATCAGGTCCTCGCGTAGATGCCGGGGCGATGCAGTTCCATCACGCGCGCCGGATGCGCCAGCGCGGTGAAACCGAATTTCTTGTACAGGCCATGCGCATCGCGCGTGACCAGCATCAGCCGGCGCAGGCCCTGCGTTTCCGGATGCTCGAGCAGTGCGGCAACCAACCGGCGCGAAAGCCCATGTCCGCGGCGCGCCTCCAGCACGTAGACGTCGGCCAGGTACGCGAAAGTGGCGTAGTCGGTGACCAGGCGCGCGAAGCCCACCTGCTCGGTACCGTAAAACGCGGCCACGCAGAGCGAGTTGGCGATGGCCTTGCGCACCGTGGCCAGCGGGATGCCTTCGGCCCAGTAGCTGCGCGACAGGAAGGCGTGGATCGCCTCGAGGTCGAGGCGGGCGGGGTCGAGGCTGACTTCGTAGCCGGGCGCGTCCATCCCGGCAGTGTAGCGGGCCGCCATCCCGGCCCGGGACTACCGCTTCGCCGCGGCCTTCTTCTTCGCCTTCTTCGCCGGCGCCGCCACCGGCGCCCTGGTGCGCGCCGCCTTCCGCTGCTCGTGCTGCTTCTGCGCCGCGCCTTCCTCGCCGTGCAGCGTCATCAGCGATTCCATCAGCTGCTCGTCCGCACTCGAGCACACGCCCAGCAGAAGCACTTCGTCGCAACCTTCGGCCGCGATGTAGGCGTGTCCCATGTTCGAGTCGATGTACACGGCCTGGCCGGCCTCGAGCACGATCGGGTCGTAGAACTCGGTGTGCACTTCCATCCGGCCTTCGAGCACGTGGATGTATTCCTCGCCCGAATGGTGAACCAGGTCACCGAACTCTTCGATGGTTTTCGCACGAACGCGCGTGAGCACCGGAATCATGCGCTTGCGGCGCAATTCGGGGCACAAGTAGAAGTAGTCGTAATTGGGCGTGGTGACACGGATTGCGTCCTCGATCCGGCCGATACTGCGACGCGCGGTCACCGCCGGCTCCGGCGCCTCGACTTCCTCCGCGAACAACTCCGACATGCGCAGCTGCAGGCGCTGCGCGAGCTGCAGCAACTTGTCGTAGGACAGCGTGAGGCGGTCGTGCTCGACCTTGGAAAGGGTCGACAGCGGGATGCCGGAGTGTTCGCTCATCTGCTTGAGCGTCCATCCCTTGCGTGCGCGCAGCGAACGCAGCAGTCCACCAATGGTGGGGTGTTGGGGGGTCATCCGTGTGTTGCTCCTTCGCACCGTCCGTTGTTGCTGGCCACCAGCACGCGGGAATTTTCGCCTTCCGGCACCACCGCTGGAAAGGGCGGCTGTGACGCAAGGCACTCGATCCCCGACTTTCGGCACGGGTTGACAATTCTCTGATTAGGCTCATTATCGCCGAATCAGGATATTAATGTCACCCATCCCATGGGCGGCGCCTGTCCAGCCTACAAGTCCGGAGATCGTTTCGAATGCGTCCCATTGCCCAGATCCTGTGCACCGCCGCGCTGGTCGCGGCGATCGCCAGTCCCCTGCAGGCCCAGGAGCCCGCGGCCGCGGCTTCCGTCGCCGCTCCTCTGCCGGCGCCGGTAGCGCCTGCCGAAGCCGCCGCCCCCGCGGTGCTGCCGAACGGCGCGCATGCGCTCACCCGCGAGGATGTCTCCGCCTGGCTCGACGGCTTCGTCCCGTACGCGCTGCAGAACGGTGATGTCGCCGGCGCGGTGGTGATGGTGGTGAAGGACGGGCAGGTGCTGGCGGAGAAGGGCTACGGCTACTCCGACCTGGAAACGCGCGCGCCGGTGGATCCGGAAGCGACGCTGTTCCGCCCCGGCTCGGTGTCCAAGCTGTTCACCTGGACCGCGCTGATGCAGCTGGTCGAGGAAGGCAAGGTCGACCTCGACGCCGACGTCAACAAGTACATCGACTTCAAGATCCCCGAGCGCGAAGGCAAGCCGATCACCGTGCGCAACGTCATGACTCACACGCCCGGCCTGGAGGAGCAGATCCGCGGCCTGATCACCGCGCGCAAGAGCGAGATCGTCCCGCTGGGCGATGCGCTGAAGAACTGGGTGCCCGAGCGCATCTACGTTGCCGGCACCACGCCCGCCTACTCGAACTACACCGCCGCGCTTGCCGGCTACATCGTCGAGAAGGTCTCCGGCCAATCGTTCGACGACTACCTCGACGCGCACATCTTCAAGCCGCTGGGCATGGCACATTCCAGCTTCCGCCAGCCGCTGCCCGAGGCGCTGCTCAAGGGCATGTCGAAGGGTTACAAGCAGGCTTCCGACGGCAAGGCGCAGGACTACGAGTTCATCAGCCTGGCGCCCGCGGGCAGCCTGGCCTCGACCGGCAGCGACATGGCGCGCTTCATGATCGCGCACCTGCAGGACGGCGCCTACGGCGACGCGCGCATCCTCAAGGCCGAGACCGCGCAGAAGATGCACACCACCGGCCAGACCTCGGTCGGCCCGCTCAACAAGATGATGCTGGGCTTCTACGAGACTTCCGTGAACGGCCACCGCGCGATTTCGCACGGCGGCGACACGCAGTGGTTCCACAGCGACCTGCAGCTGTTCATCGACGACGGCGTCGGCATCTTCATCTCGATGAACTCGCCGGGGCGTGAAGGCGCGGCCGGCCAGATCCGCCAGGCGCTGTCGATGCAGTTCGCCAACCGCTACTTCCCCGGCGCGCCGGTGAAGGCCACGCAGGTGCCCAAGGCCGAAGCGGCGCTGCACGCCGCGCAGATGACCGGCACCTACATCAGCAGCCGTCGCCCGGACAGCAACTTCATGTCGATCGTGAACCTGCTCGGCCCGGTGAAGGTCGGCGCCAACGAGGACGGCACGATCAGCGTCGGCGGCGTGAACGGCTTCGGCGGCGCGCCGAAGAAGTGGCGCGAGATCGCGCCCTACGTGTGGCAGGACACCGAGAGCACCGAGCGCATGGCCGCGGACGTCGACCACGGCCAGGTCACGCGCTTCAGCATGGAGCCCTACGCGCCGATCATGGTGTTCCAGCGCCTGTCGGCCTGGCGCGGGCAGTCGCTGAACCTGATGGTTGCCAGCCTGGCGATCCTGCTGCTGACCGTGCTGGCCTGGCCGATCTCCGCGCTGGTGCGCCGCCACTACGGCGTGCGTTACGCGCTCAATGGCGCCGACGCCAGTGCGCACCGCATGGGCCGCATCGGCGCGCTGCTGTCGTTGCTGGCGGTGGGCGGTGCACTCGGCCTGGTCGCCGCGATGTTCGCCAAGCTCGAGATGACCAGCCCCGACACGGACTGGATGATCAACCTGGTGCGCGTGTTCGCTGCGGTTGCCCTGCCGCTGGGCGCGCTGTTCTCGCTGTGGAACGCCAAGGTCGTCGTCAGCGGCCGCCGCAGGCTGCTGGCCAAGCTGTGGGCGCTGCTGGTCGCCGCGTCCTGCCTGTTCCTGCTGTGGCTGGGCTTCGCGCAGCACCTGATCGGCTACGGCGCCAACTACTGATGCCTTCCCGGGCCGGCGGCGAAAGCCGTCGGCTTTTTTTCGCTTACGAATCGCCGTGCGAGGCCGTCGTGTCCATTGAATTGAAGCTGCACATCGAACCATTGCCGCTGTCGGCCCCGTTCCGCATCTCCGGACACGTCTTCGAAGCCATGCCGGCCTGCGTGGTGACCTTGCGCGACGGCGAGCACGTGGGCCGCGGCGAGGCCGCGGGCGTGTACTACAACAACGATTTCCCGCAGGCGATGCTGGCCACGCTGGAGTCGATTCGTCCGCGCATCGAGGCCGGCCTCGGCCGCGAGACGCTGCGTTCGCTGCTGCCCCCCGGCGGCGCGCGCAACGCGCTCGACTGCGCGCTGTGGGAACTGGCCGCGCAGCGCAGCGGCAAGTCGGTGTGGCAACTGGCCGGGCTCGAGGGCGTGAAGCCGCTGCTGACCACCTTCACCGTCGGTGCCGACGCGCCCGAGGTGATGGCCGAGAAGGCCGCGGCGTACACGCAGGCGCGCGCACTCAAGCTCAAGCTGACCGGCGAACCCGAGCTCGATATCGCCCGCGTACGCGCGGTTCGCGCGCGCTGCCCGCAGGCCTGGATCGGCGTGGACGCCAACCAGGGCTATGCGCGCGAAACCCTGCCCTCGCTCATCCCCGTGCTCGTCGAAACGAGGGTCTCGCTGCTCGAGCAGCCGTGCCCGCGCGGCGGCGAGCAGCACCTGGACGGCATCGAGCATCCGCTGCCCTTCGCGGCCGACGAAAGCATCCTCGACCTGGCGGAACTGGAGGCGCGGCACCATCGCTTCGACGTCATCAACATCAAGCTCGACAAGTGCGGCGGCCTCACCGAAGGCCTGATGATGGCGCGCCGCGCGCGCGAGCTCGGCAAGAAGGTGATGGTGGGCAACATGGCGGGCACCAGCCTGGCGATGGCGCCGGCCTTCGTGCTCGGGCAGTTCTGCGATGTCGTCGATCTCGACGGACCGACCTTCCTGGTGCGCGACGTCAGCCCCGCCGTGCGATACGAAGATGGGTACATCTCATGCGGCGACGAGGTCTGGGGACCGAAGGCGCGCGCGTGAGCGCCGTGGCCGCGCCACCGGCCGAAGGCAAGACCTGGTTCGGCCAGCCGCGCGGGCTGACCATCCTGTTCCTCACGCAGATGTGGGAGCTGTTCTCCTACTACGGCATGCGCGCGCTGCTGGTCTACTACATGACCAAGCAGTTGCTGTTCGCGCAGGAGAAGGCCTCGTTCATCTATGGCACCTACACGGCGATGGCGTACTTCACGCCGATCGTCGGTGGCGCGATCGCCGACCGCTTCCTGGGCAAGCGCAACGCGATCATCCTCGGCGGCTCGATCATGGCCGTCGGCCATTTCCTGATGACCTTCGAGCCGATGTTCTACCTCGCGCTCGGGACCATCGCGCTGGGCAACGGCCTGTTCCTGCCCAGCCTGCCGAGCCAGATCAACGACCTGTACGCCGCTGATGATCCGCGCCGCGGCCGCGCGTACAACGTCTACTACGTCGGCATAAATGTCGGTGGGTTCCTCGCACCATTGGTGTGCGGCACGCTCGGCGAAGTCTATGGCTGGCACTACGGTTTTGGCGCCGCCGGCATCGGCATGCTCGCGGGCCTGGTCATCTACATCCTCGGCCGCGATTACCTGCCGCCGGACCAGTTGCGCAAACCCGCGCCCGTGGCCTCGCCCACGGAGGCGCCCGCACGTCGCGGTGAAGTGTGGTGGCTGTTGCTGGGCGTGTTCATCGCCGCGACGATCTTCCGCGGCGCCTACGAGCAGATCGGCAACACGCTGCCGCTGTGGGTCGACACCGCCGTGGATCGCGCGTGGGGCAGCTTCCAGATCCCGATGACCTGGTTCCTGTCGTTGAATCCATTGTTCGTGATCGCGATGACGCCGCCGCTGCTGGCCTACTGGCGCCGGCGTGCCGACGAAGGCCGCGACACGCCGCCGGCGCGGCGCATGGCGATGGGCGCGCTGATGGTGGCCGGCGCCTACGTGCTGCTCGCGATCATCGATGCCTTCGCCGGCGGAGCGCGCGTGGGCTGGCCCTGGCTGGCGCTGTTCCTGCTGATCCTCACATTCGGCGAGTTGTACATCCTGCCGACCGGCCTGGGCCTGTTCGCCAAGCTCGCGCCGCCGCGCCTGGGCGCCACCACGGTGGCCTCGTGGTACCTGGCCGTGTTCAGTGGCAGTCTGCTCGCGGGACTGGTCGGCACGCTGTGGACGCACATGGGCCACGCTGCCTTCTTCCTGCTGCTGTCGTCGCTCGCGGTGCTCGCCGCCATCCTGTTGCTGCTGCTCGACCGACCCATCCGCCGCCACGCCTGAAATCGCACGAGAGATCGCCATGAAGAAGACGACCCTTTCCCTGTTGGCGCTCGCGCTCGCCGGCTGCACCTCCGCCGCGCAGGAGCAGGCGCCCGCGCGCTACGACCTCATCATCCGCAACGGCGTCGTGTACGACGGCAGCGGCGGCGCGCCGCTGGACGTGGATGTCGCGGTGAAGGATGGCCGCATCGCGGCGCTGTTGCCCAAGGGCGCGGCGGCGACGGCCAAACAGGAGCTGGACGCAAAAGGCCAGGCGGTGTCGCCCGGCTTCATCAACGTGCTCAGCTGGGCGACCGAATCGCTGATCGCGGATGGACGCGGCATGAGCGACACGAAGCAGGGCGTGACGCTGGAGATCATGGGCGAGGGCTGGTCGATGGGCCCGTACACGCCGAAGATGAAGGAAGAGCTGGTCAAGCAGCAGGGCGACATCAAGTACCCGATCGACTGGACGACGCTGGGCGAATACCTCGACGGCCTGCAGAAGAAGGGCATCACGCCGAACGTGGCTTCCTTCATCGGCGCCACCACCGTGCGCATCCACGAGCTGGGCGAGGACGACGTCAAGCCGACGCCCGGGCAGCTCAAGGGCATGCAGGCGCTGGTGAAGCAGGCGATGGACGAAGGCGCGCTGGGCGTCGGGGCCTCGATCATCTATCCGCCGGCGACCTTCGCCGACACGAACGAACTCACCGCGCTCGCGCAGGCCGCGGCCGAATCGGGCGGCGGCTACATCGCCCACATGCGCAGCGAGGCCGACCGCTTCATTCCCGCGCTGGAGGAAACCATCTCGATCGCGCGCGCCACGGGCCAGCGCGCGGAGGTCTACCACCTGAAGGCGGCGGGCGAGCGCAACTGGCCGAAGATGGCCGAGGCGATCGACAAGATCCAGGCCGCGCGCGACGCGGGCCTGAAGGTGAGCGCCGACATGTACGCATACACAGCGGGTGGCACCGGGCTCACCGCCGGCTTGCCGCCGTGGGTGCAGGCCGGCGGCCCCGACGCGATGATTGCGCGGCTGAAGGATCCGGCGACGCGCAAGAAGGTCATCGCGGAGATGGATGATCCGAAGGCCGGCTGGGAAAACATCCGCCTGCTGACGGGCTCCGACGAGCGCGTGCTGCTGATCGCCGCGACGGAAGACAAGCTCAAGCCGCTGCTGGGCAAAAGCCTGGCCGAGATCGCGAAGCTGCGCGGCACCACGCCCGAGGACGCGCTGGTCGACCTGGTGATCGAGGACTACGCGCGCTCCGGCGCGGCGTACTTCCTGATGAGCGAAGACAACGTGGAACTTGGCCTCAAGCAGCCGTGGGTGTCGCTGGGCTCGGATGAAGGTTCGACCGCGCCGGAAGGCGTGTTCCTCAAATCGAGCGCGCACCCGCGCGCCTACGGCAACTTCGCGCGTTTCCTCGGCCACTACGTGCGCGAGCGCCAGCTGATGCCGCTGCAGGAAGCGATCTTCCGCCTGACCGGATTGCCCGCGCAGAACTGGAAGCTGGAAGGCCGCGGTTGCCTCAACGTGGGCTGCCACGCCGACATCACCGTGTTCGATCCCGCGACGATCATCGACCACGCCACCTACGCGCAGCCGATGCAGTACGCCACCGGCGTGAGCAACGTCTTCGTCAACGGCGTGCAGGTGCTGCGCGACGGCGAGCACACCGGCGCCAAGCCGGGCCAGTTCGTGCACGGGCCGGGCTGGAAGGGTGGCCCCCAATAATTCTTGTTCCCGATTCGCAAAAATTCTCTTTTCGTGTTGACAATTCTCTAATCAGGATAAATAGTCCTCCCACGGATAAAACTGGCCGGACCGAGCGCAAGCCCGCGGCCCTTTCGAAGACTCCCGGGGAGGACCCATGCGACACACCCACAGCAACCCGGCGCACCGTTCGCCGCTGACCCTCGCGATCGCCGCCGCACTCGCGCTCGCCGCCGCCACGCCGTCCTTCGCCGCCGACGACAAGGCCGCCGAAGCCAACGCCGCCAAGCCTGAAGCCACCGCCGCCGCCGCTGCGGATGCGCCCGCCGAAGCCGATGCGCCGAAGGCGCTGAAGCCGGTGATCGTCACGGCGAACAAGCGCGAGGAGGACATCCGCAAGGTCGCCGCCTCGATCAGCGCGATCGGCCAGGAGGAACTCGAGAACCTGCACGTCACGCAGCTGAGCGACCTCACCGCGCGCGTGCCCGGCCTGTTCGTCAACAGCTCCGGCGCCCCGGGCCGGACGCAGGTCTCGTTGCGCGGCCTGCAGCCGCTGTCCTCCGGCGCCACGGTGGGCATGTACGTCGACCAGAGCCCGATGGGTTCCAGCGGCATCTACCAGGCCGCCAACTTCTTCGCGCTCGACCTGCTGCCCTACGACATCGAGCGCATCGAAGTGCTGCGCGGCCCGCAGGGCACGCTCTACGGAGCGGGCGCGATGGGCGGCCTGATCAAGTACGTCACGGTTGCGCCGGACCCGGCCGGCAAGGAGTTCCGCATCGGTGGCGGGCTGTCGAGCGTGGATGGCGACGCCGGCTGGAACGTGCGCCTGGGCGGCAACGTCCCGCTCGCCGAAAGCACTGCGCTGCGCTTCAGCTACGCGCGTAACGACATCCCCGGCTACATCGACAACAGCGTCACCGGCGAGGAAGACATCAACGGCGGCCTGCAGACCAGCCTGCGCGCCGCGCTGCGCTGGCAGAACGACACCGCCAGCTTCGACCTGGTGGCGATGCGCCAGACCATCGACAGCGACAACAATGCCAACGTGGCGCTGGACCCGGTCACCCTGGAGCCCCAGGACGGCGACCTGAGCAACAGCGTATTCGTCGACGAGCCCTTCAACAGGGATGTCGACTTCTATTCCGCGACGCTGAACTGGAACCTGGGCTGGGCCAACTTCGTTTCGGCCACGTCGTGGTCGGATTCGGACAGCGACTGGCGCCAGGACGCCACGCTCATCTACGGCGAGTTCGCCAACCTTGGCCTGGGCCTGCCGGCGCCCGGCAGCTCGCCCTTCGACATCGGCCTGGACCTGACCAAGTTCACGCAGGAATTCCGCCTTGCCTCCACCGGTGACGGTCCGTTCCAGTGGATGGCTGGCTTCTTCTACACCAAGGAAGACGCCATGCAGACCCAGGTCCTGACCTTGAACGAACTCGACGGTTCGCCCTTGCCGCCGCCGTACGACGCGTACGGCACCCTGGCGGTGTTCGAGATCCCGAGCGACTACAAGGAAACGGCCTTCTTCGCCAATGGCTCGTACGCCTTCAATGACGTCTTCTCGCTCGATGCGGGCATCCGCTACGCGCAGAACGACCAGGGGTTCTCGCAGAACGTGACCGACGGCATCCTGCTGCCGATCGCGAACTCCCCCGGCGAGTCCGACGAAAACGTCTTCACCTGGAGCATCGGCCCGAAGTTCCAGCTGAGCGACAACCTCATGCTGTATGGGCGCATCGCCACCGGCTACCAGCCGGGCGGCCCGAACGTGGTCGTGAACGGCCTGCCTTCGGCGGTGGATTCGTCGATGCTGACCAACTATGAAATCGGCCTGCGCTCGCAATCCGACGATCGTCGCTTCACGTTCGACATGAACGGCTTTTACATGGACTGGTCGGACATCCAGGTCGCTACCGTGGTGGACGGGATCTCCGGCCTGGTCAACGCGGGCAAGGCCAGCAGCAAGGGCGTCGAACTATCGGGCAGCTTCCGGCCGACCGACCACTTCACCCTGGGCGTCAACGCGGCGTACACGGACGCGCAACTCGACGAGGACTTCCCGGTCGTGTCCGCGGCTGCCGGCGCCCTGCACCAGGAAATCACCAACGGCCTGAAAGGCGATGTGCTGCCGTACGTGCCGAAGCTTTCCAGCACAGTGGGATCCGAAGCTTGGAATTCACGTGACTTGAAGTCGCGGC
>JADMIO011564966.1_pt1 | contig 83681 bp, 63 predicted proteins | sample 8958161 | NCBI WGS metagenome assembly JADMIO01 (sample SAMN16585339, study PRJNA669376) | soil metagenome | isolation source: Crop rotation soil | place: USA: Cullars Rotation, Alabama | collected 2011 | reverse complement strand
CCGCGACTTCAAGTCACGTGAATTCCAAGCTTCGGATCCCACTGTGCTGGAAAGATGAAGTACAATAGGGGAAAGTCGAAGCGGGTGATGAAACAGGGGCTCAAGGGTGTGGCGCCGCCCGCTTTGCTCGATCAGCGGAAGCGGGGGTTCGCAATCCCGGTGCACCGGTGGTTTCGCGGCCGCGCGGGCGAAATGTTCGAGGAGTTGGTGCTGGGGCGCTCCGCCAGATGCGGCGAATACTTCGACGCGGCGGCTGTGCGAGGGATTTACGACGCGCACCGTACTGGGCGGCGCGACGCGGGCCATCAATTGTGGGCGATTCTGATGTTTGAGCAGTGGTTGCGCTACGCGGCGACGTTGCCGGGCGTTTCGGTGACTCTGTAGTCAGGCGGGGAGGTTTCAATTGCGAACGAAACAGGCAGTGGCGCGCGGGGGCATCCTGGGTCTAGTCGTTTTTTTTGTTTGCGCGAGCACCCTCGCGCGCGCCCAAGCGATCGATCTCAGCAAAATAGTCGGGACGTCGTGGTATGGCCTGTACATGAACGGCCAGAAAATAGGCTTTGCGAAAAGCAGCATCGATTTGCTCGATGACAAGAGCGTGCGCGTCGTTCAAGACGCCACGTTCCGGCTCGCGATGGTCGGGATGAAGCAGGACATGAAAGCGGTGACGACCCGCATGTATTCGCCCGACGGCGCGCTGGCGTCGGTGGTAGAGAGCGTGGACGATCCCGCAGGCCGAAGCGAGTTCGACGTGCGTGTGACGAAGTCCGGCCTGGAAATGCATTCCAAGGTGGGCGGGCGCACCGAGGTCAAACAGTTTCCCGCGCCGCGCGAGACGCTCGCCGATTCGATCAAATCGATGGAGATGATGAAGCGCGGCCCGGCGCCGGGCGAAAAGTTTTCTTATTTCCTGTTCGAGCCGATGTTTCAGCAGGAGCTCGAGGCTGCCAGCGAGGTGACGGGCTCCGAGCAGCGCGTGCTGGACGGCGTGCCGACGAAGGTGTACTCGGTGAAGACCGTTCTCAAGCCGGTGGGCATGGAGTCGGTTTCATTTTTGTCTGAGACGGGTGAACTGCTTGAGGACCACATCGGCGGCGGCATGATTACGATGCGGCTCGAGCCCGAGGCCGTCGCGAAGGATGTTCAGTATCAGAACGACACGATCGTGTCGAACGCGGCGATGATGAAGAAACCGATCCGCGAGCCGCGGGAACGTGAGACGTTGAAACTGCGCATCCACGGCCCGCTCACGGCCGACCAGATGTTCAACGATGCTGGGCAAACGTTCACACCGGATGGCGACGGGTGGCTTTTTGAAGCGCGCAAGGCGAAGGCGCCGGCGACGCCTGCGCGCGCTCCTGTAACGGAGGGCGACGCGGCGAAGTGGACGAAGCCGACGTTGTACGTGCAGAGCGACGACCCGCGCATGGTAAGTAAATCTCGCGAGATTATCGGCACGGAGACTGACTCGCTGAAGATCGTCGATAAGCTCGTGCATTGGGTATCGAGCAACATGCAGCCGACGTTCTCGGCGCGGCTGACGAATGCGCTGCAGGTGCTCGACAGTCTCGAAGGCGACTGCACGGAGCACAGCGTATTGTTCGTCGCCCTTGCTCGCGCCGCCGGCGTGCCGGCGCGGGAGGTGGCCGGGCTGATTTACGCGGACCAGCCGAGGCCCGGGTTCTATTTCCACCAATGGGCCAAGGTGTGGGTCGGCGCGTGGATGGATGTAGACCCGACATTCAACGAAACCTTTGCCGACGCGACGCACATCAAGCTCTCCGAAGGCGACCTCGTTGAACAGGTGCGCCTCCTGCCCGTAATCGGAAAGATCTCCATCGAACCCGTCGGCGACTAGCTGCGCATGGGGGATTCCACAACGCTATGGAACCGGCCGCGCAGAAACGAAAGTGGCCTCGCCGATCGCTGATCGTTGTCGGCGCGCTGGTTCTGTTTGTGCTTGCCGTTCTCGCTTCCGGATATCCGCAGAAATGGGCCGTCGAATCGGCCATCCGCCGCAATTTTGGAATGATCGCGAAGGTGGAGTGGGGCGGCACCGTGCCGGACCTCCGCATCAAGCACGTGTACCTTTATGCGAATTCGGACCAGTACAAACGCCGCGCCCCAGTGCTCTCCGCGACGGAAGTACGCGTGAGCTACTCGCCGTTCGCGAATGACCGGAAGATTTCGAAGGTTAGCATCGGTGATTTGTCAATCGATGCCGATTTGGATACCGATCTGTTCCCAAAGCCCGCGGAGTCTACGGCGCCAGGCACCAAGGCAGGCGCGAAGGCAAGCACTACGTTTCTTCCGCGCGAAGTTAGCGTGCAGGAACTGGCCGTGCACGCGCATCGCGCGGACGGCACATCCATCCTTGCTGAAGCCGGCGGCTTGCGTGTCGAATTGTCCGCCGCTGATGCGATGACGGTTTCACTGCGCCATACCGGTGGCCGGATCGTCGCCGATTTTGGCGAGGCGCATGTCCGGCTTAATAACGTTGCCATGAATGGTACCGGGACATACACGTCTGGGACGTTGAGTTGGCAGCAGCATGCCGAAGCGCCCGGCGTCTTCGCTTTGACGGCGAAGGCCGATGGCCCGCTCGCGGGAAACGATGCGCACATTGAATTCAAAATTGATGAAGCCGCGTTGAAAGGCGACGGGCTTGAAGAATTCCTGAAGTCGGCGGGTTCGCCGCTCCGATTCGACGAGTTCAACGTGGAGTCTGCCGCCGGGCGCGTCGATATACATGATTCGACTGCCTTCACGATGTCAGCGGCGGCGCGCATGTACTCAATCGGACTTCAGGGCGCCGCGGAACCGTTGTATGGCGACACCGTGCGCGTGCTGCTGACGGCAACAGGCGCCGAGCGGCTCGACGCTGAAGCGACCGCCGTATTGGCGCAGGGGCAGAGCGTTCGGCTTGCCATCAAGGGCAACGTGAACGACGGCACGGCGACGGCCAAGGTTGCCGGTTGGTCGCGCGCGCAACTGGCCAGCGCTTTGCCGCTTGCGTTCCGCGAGAGCGTTGAAGGTCTCGGCTTTGACGCCTTTTCGTCGGACGCGGCGCTCAAGTGGACCAAGCTCGGTTATCAGGTAGACGCGCACGCGGAATCGAAGGGCGGCGGCCCGGGCGCCGCACCCATTGCCTGGACCGTGCAGGCGCTCGGCGCGCGCGATGGCAGCCAGGCCATCCAGGGCACGGCGGAGGCGAGGATCGGCGACCGGGGCGTGCGCGCGTCCGCGAAGTATGAGGATGCTGACCACTACGTGGCCGAAGCGACTATCGAGGAAGTGAAACTCGCGCCGTGGGTGGAGTTATTCGCCGGGAAGGAGATCGCGAGCTCGTTCGGAGGCACCATCGAGGGCGCGATTCACGCAGAGGCGAAGTCCAAGGGCGCGCCGCTGGAGATCCGGCCCGACGTGAAGCTGAAAAAGTTCGTGTACGACACGCTGGCGCTCGACGAGATCACAACAAAGGGCACGGTGCGCTATGCGCAGGCCGGTGGCCGGATAACTGTCGACGAGTTGCGCGCCGAAGCGCCCGACGGAATGACCGCGGTGGTCTTGAAGGACTGGGACTATGACATCAACAAGCGCGCGGGTGGCGGGGCCATTGCCTTGGAAGCGGACTTGGCCATTGTCGCGAAGGTAACGGGCCTCACGGAACTTAACGGGACGGGTGGGGCAGAGGCCAAGGTCCGCATTGACGGGTCGAAAATAAACGCCGACCTGAGCGCCCGCTCCAGCGACCTCCGAGTCGGCGAGGTGTGGCTGCCGACATCGGCCAAGCTGAATGTGGGCGGGACGTTTTCATACGACAGCCACGAGCGGCGCGGTGCGTTGAGCGGATGGAAGGCGACGCTCGGCGAAGGCACCACGCTGCGGCTCGCGGATGCCGCGTTCACCACGTCGCCGCTGCGCGCGGAAACCGAACTGGTTTCCGAGAGCGATCTGCAGGTGCTCGTGGGGATGAATTGGCTCGCGAGTGCGCAGGGCTCGTTGCGCGAGCGGTCCAAGATTCGGATTGCGGACGATGTAGTGCACGTCGACTGGGAGATTAAGATCGACGCGCCGGCGATGGCGCTCACAGGAAACGCCGGCACGGCAGAAGCCGTCGCATTCGAGGCGGCCGGCTCCTACGACGATGGGTTAAAAGGCACCGGCCAGATTCGCGCCGCGAAACTCATGGCGGGCGGCGGATCGGTTTTGAATGCGAGCGGGCCCGTGCTCTTCGACGGCGAGATGATGCGAATCCAGCAGGCGAAGGGCGAAATCTTTAGAGGGAGCATCGGCGCCGACATCGACATTGGCGTTTTGCAATCGACGTTGCCGATCAAATTGAGCGGTCGATTCGAAGACGCGGACCTCGCCATCTTTTCGGATGAAGTGAAGCCGCCCAACACGCAACTGACCGGTAAGGCGCGCGGAACGCTCGAGGTCGACTATGGCGTGAAGGGATTGACGGGGTTCGCTTTCGAGGCGGAGGCGCCGGGCGGACTCAGCGTCAACCGGAGCCTGGTCGAAAAGATGCTGCAGACTGACAAGTTTTTGTCCGGCGCGGGCGCTAACGTGGCCGGCAAAGCCATGGACAAGCTGCTGGGGACCGCCGCGCAGCGGCCGTTCGACCGCGGCCGGCTCAACGCAAACCTGGCGGATGACAAGATTACAGGATTGGCCGTGCTGGAGAGCCAGCAGACCAAGGACTACCACGGCCTTAACTTGCGTGTGACGCTGGATATGGACCTGGGGTCCCTGGAGCAGGCGCTGCAAATGCTGCAGGAATCGTCCGGCGTGGACATTTCGGCGGGGCGTCCGGCACAATAGTCGGGAGCCCTTGGCTTCGGGGGAAGCCTGAATAACTACGGACCGGCCGCGTCTAATCGGCCAGGAGGGACCTTCGCCATGAAACGAGCTTCGCTTTGCGTGGCCGCATCCATCGCAATTTTCACGGGGTGCGTCGTTATCCCGAAGACGTTCGACGCCAACATCAACGTAACGATCCGCCAAATTCAGCAACAAGCGGATGGAATTTTGGACGCGATCGGCGTGCCTCCACCGTCCGCCGCGGCTCCGAAAAAAACCTCGCTGCTTCGCTCCACGATAGACCTGCTCGATCCCATGCCGGTGGCCTACGCCGCCGACGTGAAAGATGATTCGCCGCGGATTAAACAACTCGTGGCCAGCATGAAGACACGGTATCCCGAGGTGGATGCAGCGAAGAAGTCCGGGGCGGTGGGCGAGAATAACCGCGGCCTGCTCGAGTTGGTGAAGCCTGAGAAGATCGCAGACGCGGAAAAGAAGAACGCCGTGCAGCGGACAGTCGCCGCGGAAAATGACGATCGCAAGGCGCTGTACCAGGAAGTCGCGCGGCTCAACAGCGATCAAAACCTGACCGTGAGCGCGGTCGAGCGCGTGTACGCGCAGAAGCGCCTCGAGCGCGCGCAACCTGGTGAGCTGTTCCAGTTGCCGCCGGCCGGGCCAGACCTGACTGCGTTTGCCAGTAGCCCCGCCGGCAAGAAATTGGGCGCGGCGGCGACCGCGGGCGCGTGGGTGACGATTCCGTAAACGGCCTTCAATCGAGACTCAACTCCGGCGCGGCCCGATGGCCGCGCCGAACTTTTTATTCTGCGGAATTGGACGAATCGCCGAAGCGTTTGTTACGATCCGCGGTCCGCGCATGAAGCAAATTTATATCCGGAGAGGTGGCCGAGTGGTTGAAGGCGGCGGCCTCGAAAGCCGTTGTGCGGCCTTGCCGTACCGTGGGTTCGAATCCCACCCTCTCCGCCACTTTTTTCGTGGGCGAGTGGATTGCGTCGACTCTCATGCAGGATGCCTCGACCGAGAACTGAAAAGCCGCTATCAAAGGCTAAAGGAGACGCCATGAACGCGCCATCGCCAAACGAAGCCCAATTGAAGGTGATGAAATCACGCCCGGGATTCATCGCCGCGCTGGATCAAAGCGGCGGCAGCACGCCCGGTGCGCTGAAACTCTACGGCATCAACGAAGGCGCATGGTCCAACGACGAGGAGATGCTGTCGCTTGTGCACCAAATGCGCACGAGGATCGTCACCAGCCCGGCCTTCGACGGCAGAAGGATTTTGGGCGCGATCCTGTTCGAGAACACCATGGATCGGAAGATCGCCGGGCAGCCGTCGGCCGACTACCTTTGGAATGTGAAGAACGTAGTGCCCATCTTGAAAGTGGACAAGGGACTCGCGGCGGAAAAAGACGGGGTCCAGTTGATGAAGCCAATGCCGGACCTCGCCGCGCTGCTCGACAAGGCGCGGGCCAACCGCATCTTTGGAACGAAGATGCGTTCGGTCATCAAGCAAGCCAATGCGGCCAGCATCAAAGCCATCGCGAGTCAGCAATTCGAAATCGGCCGGCAGATCATCTCCGCCGGACTCGTGCCGATCATCGAGCCGGAGGTTGATATCCGCTGCCCGGAAAAAGACAAGGCCGAGCAGTCTCTCAAAGCGGCGCTGGTCGAGGGACTTAACGCATTGCCGGCCGGCCACTCAGTCATGCTTAAGCTGACGCTGCCAGAACAAGACGACCTCTACGCCGATTTGGTCAATCATCCCAATGTCGTGCGCGTGGTCGCGCTCTCGGGCGGGTACACGCGCGAACAGGCCAACGAGCGGCTCCGCCGCAATCACGGGGTCGTGGCGAGCTTTTCGCGGGCGCTGGTCGAAGGGCTGTCGGTCCAACAATCCGATGAGCAGTTCAATGCTCTGTTGGATGCATCGATACAGAGCATCTACGACGCGTCCACCAAAAAAGTCGGCTCGCCTGCCGGGAAACGGTGATTCGCTTGCGCGCGAGAGTTGACGCGGGAGGCCATTGCGCCAAATGCGATTGACCTGCCGCGTCGTAGTCGCTGCCGTTGTTGTGGCAGCGTCCATTCCGATCAGTGCGCGTGCCGCCGCCGAGCCGTTTCCGATAAAGGATGGCGATCGGATCGTGCTGGTCGGATCGACATTTATCGAGCGCGATGTCCGCTACGGGTGTATTGAAACGCTGTTTACGGCGCGGTTCCGGGACTACAACCTCACGTTTCGCAACCTTGGCTGGAGCGGCGACGAGGTGTCCGGAATCGCGCGGGCGAGCTTTGACTCGGTGTCGGCCGGCTATGAACGGCTGATCGGGGCAATCAAGGACGCCGCGCCGACGGTGTTGCTGATCAGCTATGGACAGAACGAGTCTTTCAACGGAGCAGGTGGAATCGAGGCGTTCATAAAAGGCTACAGCAAACTGCTGGACGACGTCGCGCCGCTGAACGCCCGCATCGTCATGATCTCGCCCACGCTGCAACAGGACATGGGTCCGCCGCTTCCAAACCCGACCGAACACAACAAGGACGTCCGCGCGTATGTGGACGCGATCGGCAAGTTGGCAGCGGAACGTCAGATTCGGTTCGTCGATATGACCGTTGCGTTGTCGCTGCCCAGCGAACTGCCGTTGACGCACTGGACGGACAACGGGCTGCACTTCACCGAGCCCGGGTACTGGCGCGTGGCCGCAACGCTCCTCGAATCGCTGGGCTATTCAGCACCCAAGCCGGCGGCCAAGAAACTCGCGGAATTGCAACGGACGATCAACGAGAAAAACCGGTTGTTCTTTCTTAAGTGGCGGCCGCAAAACGCAACGTACATCACCGGATTTCGCAAGCATGAGCAAGGCAAGCACGTCGCTGAGATTCCGCTCTTCGATCCCCTGGTAGCCGAGCAGGAAAAGAAAATAGCCGACCTGCGCATGGCGCTCTCCAAGGAAGAGGCCGGCAGATGATCGCAACTCGTTCACTCCTTGCGCGCACGGCACTCGCGATCGCGGTGACAGTTTCATGGCCTGTGTTCGCCCAAAATGCACTGCTCAAGGTGCCCGCGCCCGACGTTACGGAAGAACTGAAGTCCTTCTCCGTCGCCGATGGCTTCGAAGTGAATCTGTTCGCGGCCGACCCAATGATCGCCAAGCCGATCGAGATGTGTTGGGACGAACGTGGACGTTTATGGGTCGTGGGCAGCGCCGTGTATCCGCATATCGCGCCGGGCGAATCCGCGAGCGACACAATCACTGTGCTCGAAGATACCAATCACGATGGTGTGGCGGATAAGTCCACCGTCTTCGCGCAAAACTTGTTTATCCCGACCGGAGTCGCCGTCGGCGATGGCGGCGTGTACGTCGCCAACAGCACTGAAATCCTGTTCCTCGCCGACACCAACGGTGACCTCAAGGCGGACACGACACGCGTCGTGCTCTCGGGCTTCGGCACTGAAGACACGCACCACATCGTCCACGCGTTCCGTTGGGGCTATGACGGGCTGCTGTATTTCAACCAGTCGATCTACATTCACTCGCACCTCGAAACCCCGCACGGTCCGCGCCATTTGAACGCGGGCGGTGTGTGGGCGTTCCGGCCCGACACGATGGAGTTGGAGGTGTTCACCCGCGGCCTCGTGAATTCGTGGGGCCACCACTTTGACCAGTGGGGCCAATCCTTCCAGACCGACGGCGCCGGCGGCGAAGGGATCAACTACGTGTTTCCCGGCGCCGCGTTCACGACGGCAAGCGAGATGCCGCGCGTGCTCGCGGGGCTGAATCCCGGTTCGCCCAAGCATTCGGGACTCGAACGGATCAGCGGTCGGCACTTCCCGGACGACTGGCAGGGGAACCTGATCACGGACGATTTCCGCGGCCACCGCGTTGTGCGCTTCGAGGTCAGCGAAGATCAGAGCGGGTTCCGGTCGGTCGAAAAACCCGAGGTGCTCACGTCGACCCACGTCGCATTTCGGCCGGTCGACGTCAAAATGGGCCCGGACGGCGCGCTCTACGTGGCCGATTGGTACAACCCGATCATCCAGCACGGCGAAGTTGACTTCCGCGATCCGCGGCGCGACCACGAGCACGGCCGCATCTGGCGCATCACGCGCAAGGGCAGCCCGCTGCTGAAGGCACCCGCGATCGCCGGCGCGCCGATTCCCGATCTCATCGCGCTGCTGCGCCAACCGGAGCAATGGAACCGTATTTTCGCGAAGCGCGAACTGCGGACGCGCGACCGCACGACGGTCGCCAAGGAGCTGGAAAACGAGCTGCAGAAACTCGATCCGAAGGATCCGGGATTCGAGCTTGCGCGTCTCGAGTTGTTGTGGGCGTATGGGACCATCGACGTGGTCAACGAGCCGCTGCTGACGACATTGCTTACGTCGTCCGATTATCACGTCCGCGCGGCGGCGGTCCGCGTGCTCTCGCAGTGGAAGAGCCGGCTGGACAACGATGACGCGTACCTCGCGGTGCTGTCGAAGGCGGTGGAGGATTCTCATCCTCGAGTGCGCCTGGAGGCCGTCTGCGCGCTGGCGCGCTCCGATCGGCCCGAGGCCGCGGCGATTGCGATGCGGGCTATGCCGCAGGATAGAGACCGCTTCCTCGAATATGCGCTGTGGACCACCATGCGAGCGACGAAGGATCATTGGCTGCCGCAGGTCGAGCATCTCGCGTTCTACACTGAACCGGAGAAGTTGTTATATGCGCTGAAGGCCGTCGATGGGCCCGAGGCGGCGCCCTACTTGCTCAAGGCCTACACCGGCGGACAGTTGACGCCCGGCCAACAAAATGACGCCCTGGACGCATTCGCATCGCACGCGGACCCGAAGGATCTAGGTGCCGCCGCCGAGTACGTGCTCACGGCGAAGTCCGTCGACGACGACCATCGTGCGACGCAGCTTCGCATTCTGGTCAGCGCGACCAAACGGCGCGACGTTGTGCCGGAGGGTAAGCTCGACGCCATCGGCGACCTCATGCAGCATGGCACGGACGCCGTGAAAGACGCCGCGATGTTTGCCGCCGGTCAGTGGAAGCTGACAGCCTACGCGGATGCGCTCAAAGGCATTGCGGAGAACCGCAGCGCGCCGCTCGATCACCGGCAGACGGCCATGGATGCGCTTGGCGCGATGGGCGGCGAGATGCCGATGGCGACCCTGTCACGCCTCGCGACGTCGAAAGAAAAGGTCGACGTGCGCCTGGCCGCCGCCCGCGCATTGTTGCCACTGGCGCCGGACGCGGCCGCTGCAGATGCGCTCGAATTGTTTTCTGATTTTGGCGATCGCGACGCCGCGCCCGTCTTCCGCGATTTCCTGAAAACGGACGATTACGCCAAGACGCTGACGGCCGCGCTTTCGGATAAAAAACTCGCCCCCGAGATAGCCAAAGTCGGCCTTCGTGCGCTTGCGTCATCCGGCCGAAAGTCCGACGAACTCGCCGCTGCGCTCAACCGCGCGGGCGGCCTCACTGGGGAAGCGGCGGACGTCAGCCCGAAGCAAATGGCGCGATTGGTGGCCGCCGTGCAGGAGCGCGGGGATGCCGCGCGGGGCCAGAAGATTTACCGGCGACTCGACTGCGCGCAGTGTCACGCGATAGCGGGTAGCGGTGGGGCGGTCGGCCCCGACCTCACCAGCATCGGCGGTAGCGCGCAGATCGACTACTTGATCGACTCGATTTATACCCCGGCGAAGGCGGTCAAGGAGGGGTACCACGCGCTGCTGATCGATACGAAGAACGGCGACTCGCATAGCGGCGTCAAAGTGACCGAATCCGTTTCGGAGATCGTGCTGCGCGAAGCGACCGGCGCTGAAGTCAGGATTCCGCTGGATACGGTGGCCAAGCAAAGCGATGGCGGCTCGTTGATGCCGACCGGTCTCGCCGACTCATTGCTCGAGAGTGAGTTTCTCGATCTAGTCCGCTTCCTTTCCGAATTGGGCCGCACACCGGAGTTCTCTGTCGGCACGAACCGCTTCGTGCGCACCTGGCGCGTGCTCTCCGAAACCGACGCGGCGAAGGAGTACCTCTACGAAAACCAGCCGGCCGCGGCCGTGCGCCCGCACGAATCGCTGACGTGGGTGCAGGCCTACAGCAACGTCAACGGTGCGATACCGCTCGAAGCGCTGCCCAAGCTGCGGCACTCGTACTGGCACGACACGTACAGTTTCGCGAAGTTCACAATTGAAGCGACCACGGCGGGCCGGGCGGCGATCGCGGTGCAGCCGCGCGAGGGAATCCGGCTCTGGGTCGCGGGCAAGGAAGTCGCCGTCACGGACACCAATGTGCTTGAGCTGGACGCCGGCTTGACCGAGTGCGTGCTCATTCTCGATCGCGGCAAGGTAAAGGACGACGTCCAAATACAGCTCGTAGAGCGCGAGGGCGCCAACGGTAGCGCCCAGTTCAAGGGCGGACGCTAGCTCGCGTGCGGCCTATCGTTGTCCGGGCACTTTAGTCCCGTCGGTTGACGCGCCAGCGATTCCCGCGCGGGGTCCGTGCTTTACTCGATCATGCAATCGATCCATGATTCAGTGGTTTCGCGAATGAGGGGGTACGCCATGCGTGCGATTCGGCTTTGGCTAGGCGTTGCACTGTTTTTGTCCGCCAGTGTGCCGCGCGCTGATGCTCAGGAACGACCTGCGCCGCCGGTGCGCGATCCGCATACTCCCGGCTACGTCGATTCTGTAGATTTGCCCGACGGCACTCTTCCGCCCGTCGCCGCGGACGGCAATTTTGTGATCGGTCCAACGCACAGTCCCGCGCCGGAGATGGCCATCGGCGACGGCGTCCCGAAAGGCGTGGTCTACGAGTTAACGATGCAGTCGACGGAAAGCAAGATTTATCCCGGCATCGCGAGGGACAAAGGCACGTTCGGCACGGTCGATCCTGAGAATCCGGCCAAGCTCATCGTCTCCACGAGCCAACCCGCCCCGTATACACGCAGGGTCGCGGTATACGTCCCGCAGCAATACGTTCGCGGGACGGCGGCTCCGTTCATCGTCGGTGCGGACGGCCCGGACCGGATCTTGTTCACCGCGCTCGATAATCTAATTTCCGAAAAGCGGGTCCCGGCAATGGTGGCGATTTCCATTGGCAATGGAAGCGGCGACGCGCAGGGGAGCGAGCGCGGCCTGGAATACGACACGATGTCCGGACGCTATGCGGACTTCGTCGAGACGGAAGTTTTGCCGCTGGTTGAGGCGCGTTGCGACGTGAAGCTGACGAAGGATCCCGAAGGCCGCGCAACGATGGGATGCAGTTCCGGCGGTGCTTGCGCGATGATCATGGCGTGGTACAGGCCGGATTTATATCGCCGCGTGCTTTCTTTTTCGGGTACATTCGTCAACCAGCAGTGGCCCTGGAATCCGGAGACGCCCGGCGGCGCGTGGGATTTGCATCGAACGTTGATCCCGAAAAATCCGCCCAAGCCCTTGCGCATATGGATGGAAGTGGGCGATCAGGATTTGATGAACCCGAACGTGATGCGTGACGACATGCATGACTGGGTCGTCGCCAATGAGAACATGGCCAAGGTCCTTGCGGCGCAGGGATACAAATACCAGTTCGTGTTCGCGCGGAACGCGAGGCACTGCGACGCGGCCGTGAAGCAACAGTTGCTGCCCGCGGCGCTGGAGTACGTCTGGAAAGGGTATCGCGCCGCGCAGTGAAGTAGCCGCGATGATGGACATGAAAATCATTCTGAGGATCGCATTATTTTTGGTCTCCGCCGCGATGGCGGGCGCCGCGGAACGCCCAAACGTACTTGTCGTCATCGGTGACGATCACGCCGCACACGCATTGGGGGCGTATGGAAATAAACTCGCGAAGACGCCAAACCTCGATCGGTTGGCGGCCTCGGGCATGCGATTTGACCGCGCCTATTGCAACGCGCCGGTGTGCACGGCGTCGCGCCAGTCCTTCCTCACGGGGCGCTACCCGCGGACGCTTGGCGTGACGCAACTGCAGAGCGCGTTGCCCGCTAGCGAAGTCACCCTGGCCGAGGTGCTCGGCACGCGCGGGTACGCGACGGCGGCGATCGGAAAGATGCATTTCAACAGCAGCCTCACGCACGGGTTTCGCGTGGTCGAGGACTTGCCGCAACATGCCGAGTGGTTGAAATCTCGCGCCGTGCGGGATTTGCCGCCGGGCATCGAGACGCTCGGCCCGTGGCGGCCGTTCAAGGTGCCCGCGCGCGAATGGCTCAACAGCATGTGTTGGCCATATCCCGCGATGGAGGCGGACATGGCCTCGCACTATTTCGTGGAGGAGACCGCCAAGTTCATCGCGGAAAAGCGCGAGGGCCCGTTCTTCTGTGTCGCAAGTTTTTATGAACCCCACTCGCCGTTTCAGTTCCCGGTCGAGTTTCGTGGCCGCCGGAAACCCTCCGACTTCGATCCGCCGGCGCCCGGGCCCGAGGACGCATGGCAAATACCGAAAATTTTCCAGCCGCTTACGCGCGAGGACAAGCAGGGCATTGCCGCGGCGTATTACACGTCCGTCGAATACCTCGATTCGAACGTAGGCAAGGTGCTTGACGCGCTCGAGGCCTCGGGAAAAGCCGGGAACACCGTCGTGGTGTATTTCGGCGACAATGGATACTTCTTGGGCCAGCACGGCCGCTTCGAAAAGCATTCGATGTTCGAAGAGGCCGTGCGCGTACCGCTTCTCGTGCGTTTTCCGCCCCTGGTGAAGCCCGGCTCGACAACCGACGCGCTGGTGGAACTCTTTGACCTCTTTCCGACGCTGGCGGAGCTGTGCGGCGCGCCATCGCCGGAAATGGTCCAGGGGAAAAGCCTGCGAGCGATCTTGGACGGTACCGGTACTCGTCATCGCGACCATATTTTTGTCGAGTATTCAGAAAATGAAGAAGGGATGGTGCGCGACGAACGCTGGAAACTCATTTACGGCACCGGCAAGCGCGCGCGGAAGGACGGCTACGAGATCGACAGCCCTACGCCGGGGCGGTACATCCTGCTGTACGACACCGTGAACGACGAGCGCGAATTGAAGAACCTTTCGCATGACCCCGAACAGAAGGCGCGCGTCGCCCGCATGGTGCATATCCTTCGCGAACATATGGAATCGACCTCGCGACAACCGGATCTGTTGCCGAAGACGGACGACGATTTTGCGATGCTGGACTTTTGTTTGCAGCCGAGGGACGTTGGCTCGAAGTGAGGGCGCTATGCGTTTTTATTCGGCCGGTTCTTGTCGTAAATTGCGAAGAGGATCAGAAGAAACGCCGCAAGCCGGATGACGTATAGCGCGGGGATTTCCTCTGGTTTGGTCGACTCCGTCGAGGCATAGGTAATCAGGACGCGATTCACCGCTTCAACCCAGAACGAAATCGCGAAGAAAAGAAAGAAGCGATCGCGCGAACTCCGCCAGAAACGCAGAAAGAACAATCCCGAGACGAAAAGGCCCATGGTCACCGCGCCGGCCAGGAAATTTGTCATGGTCAGTCCCTTTCCCAGACAAGGCCGTATAGCAGCAGCATCACGCCCGCTAATGAGGCAACCAGCCGCAAATCCATCAAGCTTACGTCGGGAAACGCCCAGCGATCGGCGATGATGACCAGGTTGTTCACGGACATGAGCGCAAAACACAGCCCACTCCAAAGCAGAAGGCGCATCCGCGTGCGCGTGTAGCTGCGTACCAAGAGGAACGCGCACAATCCCGCGGTGATCGCACACAAGGCAAAGATCAGGAGATCCATAGGTTCACTCTTTTCTCCATTTGAACGCGTCGCCGAAGGTCTGAGCCTGCTTGTCGATCTTCGCGTGGATGAGCTGGGTGATCTCGACCAGGCGCCGCGGGTAAATCTGATCCAGCTCGTCAATAATCTGGCGTGCCTCGGGAGAGACGGGCTGGTACCGGTACGCGCCGTCGTCCTGTTTGCACGCAAATCCGGCGCGGCACAAATCGGCGAGGACTTCGCCCGCCCTTTTCTCCGAGATGAATAGCCGCTCCGCGATGGTCGCGGGCATCCAGGAAGACGTCGAGCTACGAAGAAGCAAGATGGCTTCGAGATGGGGAACGGAGTCGATGCTCGTCAGAATAAATCGCTGGATATGGACAGGAATGGGTTCGGTCACGAGCCAGATCTGCCGGAGACGACCCTGTTCATGATAATAGCGGGCACCCCTTTTGACATTTTCCCGAAAACGCAAGCGGCGCTGCCGTCATTCCCGAACGGCGAATGCTTCTGCTCAGACTTTTACCACGTCGAGTCCGGCAAGCAAGTCCATGAGCGCGTGCGGGTCGACCGGTTTGACCATGTGCCGATCGAACCCGGCCTCTTCCGATTTTTTCTTGTCATCCTCCTGCCCCCAACCGGTGACGGCGACGAGGATTAAATTTTGGCCCCAGGATTCGCCGCGGATTTGGCGGCAAACCTGATAGCCGTTCAGCTTGGGCAAACCGATGTCGCACAGGATCACATGCGGCCTGAATTCGGCGGCCATGCGCACCGCTTCTTCGCCGTCATGCGCCGTGCGGACGTGGTTGCCCATCATCTTCAGCAGGATGAGCAGCGTGGAGGCTGAGTCCTTGTTGTCGTCGACGACAAGGATGCGCAAATCCGAGGTGGGCGGTAGCGGTTTGTCGGCATCGGATTCGCGCGTGTTGGAAGCATCGAGGACGATAGGCAGGCGGACGATAAATTCGCTGCCCCTGCCCGGGCCGTCGCTGCGCGCTTCAACGCTCCCGCCGTGCATGCCGACCAGCCGCCGCACGAGACTCAGCCCGATGCCGAGCCCGCCTTGGGAGCGGGACAGCGCGCCTTCGACCTGCGAGAAGATATCGAAAATGGCCGACAACTTGTCCGTCGGAATGCCAATGCCGGTGTCCTTGACCGCCACGAGGACATCGCTGCCTTGCTGTTCGGCGCGCAATTCGATGCGTCCGCCGCGCCGCGTGTATTTCGCCGCGTTGTTCAGCAAGTTCGAGAACACCTGCGAGAGCCGTGTCATGTCCGCGCTGACGGTGATCGGATCGCGCGGCAGCGAGACGACCAACTCGTGCGCCATTTCCTGGATCATCGGCCGGCTCGCTTCGATCGCGCCGTGCACCGCAGTCGCGAGGTTGATGGGCTCCCGCTGCAACTCGATCTTGCCCAGGTTGATCCGGCTTACATCCATCAGTTCGTCGATCAGGCGCACCATCGTTTGCGTTTGCCGATCGATGACGTCCATGGCCCAGATAAGCTCGCGCTCCGGAAGGTTTTTCATGCGGAACAACTGGACGGCATTGCGCACCGGCGCGAGCGGGTTGCGCAGTTCGTGCGCCAGCGTCGCGAGGAACTCGTCTTTGCGCCGGTCGGCGTCGCGTAGCGCCTCGGTGCGCTCGGCCACGCGCTGCTCCAGCGTCTCGTTCAATTGCCTGAGCTGCTCCTCCGCGCGCCGGCGCTCGGTCACCTCGCTCAACAGCGTGCGATTGACGGTCTCGACCTCCTGGTTTTTTCGGTGCAGCTCCGCGAAGACGGCGACCTTCGATCGCAATATCTCCGGATTGACGGGCTTGTGGAGGTAGTCCACCGCGCCGGTGTCGTATCCCGCGATGACGTGCTGATCCTCGTTGAAATAGGCGGTGAGAAAGATGATCGGCACGCGCGCGGTCTTCTTGCGGTCCTTGATCATCTTCGCCAGCTCGAACCCCGTCATGCCGGGCATATGGATGTCCAGGACGAGCAGCGCGAATTCCTCGACGACGAGCGCGAGCAGCGCCTGGTCGGCCGATTCCGCGCGGATGATGCGGTAGCCCGGCACGTCCAGGATTGACTCAAGCACCGTCAGGTTCTTCGGCTCGTCGTCAACGATTAAAATGTTAATTGGCGCGTCCATCGCCACTCCTGAACTTCGTTAGCGGAAGAGCCACACGCGCATAAGCGAGAGGAGCTGGTCCGTATTCACCGGCTTGGCGATGTAGTCGCTGGCGCCCGCGTCTAGACATTTCTCGCGGTCGCCTTTCATCGCCTTGGCCGTCAGCGCAAGAATGGGCAGCGTCCGGAAATCCGCGATCCGGCGGATTTCCTTCATCGTCTCGTAGCCGTCCATCTCGGGCATCATGATGTCCATAAGCACCATGCTTACATCGCTCGATTCGAGCAGCATGTCGATGGCCTGCCGACCGTTCGTCGCGCTGATGACCTCCATTTCCTGGTTCTCGAGGAGCGAGGTCAGCGCGAAGATGTTGCGCGCGTCGTCGTCGACCACAAGCACCTTGCGCCCGCGCAGGATTTCCATGGAGCCATGGAGCCTGTCGAGCATCGCCTGCTTGTCCGCCGGCAGATTCGTTACGATGCGGTGCAGGAACAGCGCCGTTTCGTCGAGCAATCGCTCCGGAGACTGCACGTCCTTGAGCACAATGCTCTTCGCCATCGACTTGAGCTGTTTCTGTTCCTGATCGGACAGTTCTTTGCCCGTGAAGACCACCACCGGGATGTCCGCGAGCGAGGTCTCCGCATGAATCGCCTCGAGCAACTCGAACCCGGTCATGTCCGGCAGCCGCAAATCGAGCACGATACAGTCGAAGCAATGATCGAGCAGCGCCTGCATCGCTTCGTCGCCCGTCGCGACCGGCACGACCTCGATGTCGTCGTAGCCCAGCAGCTCAACGATCGACTGCCGCTCCACGTCGTTGTCCTCGACCACGAGTAGCCGCTTGGTCCGCGTCGCGGAGAATTCCTTGATGCGGTCGAACGCGGCTTCGAGGCCGGTGGTCGTCGGCTCCTTGACGAGATAGGCGAAGGCGCCGTGCGCAAGCCCGTGCTGGCGCTCTTCTTCGAGCGTGACGATCTGGACCGGGATGTGCCGCGTATTCGGATCGAGCTTGAGCTGGTTGAGCACAGTCCACCCAAGCATGTCCGGCAGGAAGATGTCCAGCGAGATCGCCGTGGGCTTTAGTTGGCGCGCGAGGCTGAGCCCGAGCGCGCCTTTCATCGCGACGACGCCCTTGAATCCCTTGTCGCGCGCCAGCCCGAGAAGGATGCGCGCGTAGTGCGGATCGTCCTCGATGATGAGCACGACGGGATCGCCGTCGTTGATGTCGTTCCGGTCGTCTTCGATGTGTTCTTCGCGTGCAATCGGCAGGACGGCGAGTTCGCGCTGCGTGCCGCTTGCCGCTTTGGCCGTCTCCACGGCGTTCGGCCCTGCGTACTGCACCGGCAGATAGAGCGTAAATGTGCTGCCCTGCCCGTATACGCTCGTGAGCCTTATTTCGCCGCCGAGCAGCACGGCCAGCTCGCGGCTGATGGCCAGCCCGAGCCCCGTGCCGCCGTACTTACGCGACGTCCCGGCGTCTGCCTGCTGGAACGCCTCGAAGATTAGGCGCTGCTTCTCGGGCGCGATGCCGATGCCCGTGTCTTCCACCGCGAAGGCGACGACGCTGGCCGCGTTCCCGAGCACCGGATGGTCTGGACTCCAGCCGCCGGTTGCGAGGTCGACGCGGACGTTCACGTGCCCTTGCGCCGTGAACTTCACCGCGTTGGAGAGTAGGTTCTTGAGGATCTGCTGCAGGCGCTTCGGGTCGCTCGACATCGATTCCGGCAGCGTCGGCGCGAACTCCACGTGGAACGGCAGGTTCTTCGCTTCCGCGACGTGGCGGAAGTTGCGGTTGATGTTGTCTCGCAGGCCGGGGAAGGGGATGTCCTCGACTTCCACCGTCACCGTGCCCGACTCGATCTTCGACAGGTCGAGGATGTCGTTGATCAGGTTCAGCAGATCCGATCCCGACGAATTGATGTTTCGCGAGAACTCCATCTGCTTCGGCGACAGATTGCCCTGCGCGTTTTCCGCAAGCTGCTGGCTGAGGATGAGGATCGAGTTGAGCGGCGTGCGCAGCTCGTGCGACATGTTCGCGAGGAACTCGGACTTGTACTTGGACGTAAGCGCGAGTTCGGCCGCCTTTTCCTCGAGCGCGTGGCGCGCCTGTTCCACTTCCGCGTTCTTGCGCTCCACTTCGGCGTTCTGCTCGGCGAGCAGCCGCGCCTTGGTGCCGAGTTCTTCGTTGGTCTTCTGGAGCTCGGCCTGCCGCGACTGCAACTCCACCGTAAGCTGCTGCGACTGCGTGAGCAGACCTTCGGTGCGCATCGTCGCCTCGATCGTGTTCAGCACCACGCCGATCGACTGCGTGAGCTGGTCGAGGAAGTTGAGGTTCACGTCCGTGAACCCCTGGAACGCGGCGAGCTCGATCACCGCTTTCGCCTCGCCTTCGAACAACACGGGCAGCACGACGACGCTCACGCGCGGCGCGCGGCCCAGGCTGGACGAGATCGAGATAAAGTCGGGCGGCACGTCCGTAAGCAGGATGCGCGTCTTTTCGATCGCGCATTGACCGACGAGGCCTTCGCCCAGCCGCATGACGGGCTTGAGCGAGCCCTCGTAGCCGTGCGCGTAGCTCGAGAGCAGCCGTAGTTCGGTCTCCGATTCGTTCGTGGTAAGGTGGTAAATCGTGCCCTGTTGCGCCTTGACCAGCGGCGCGAGTTCGGTCAGCAGCATCCGGCCCACGGTGTTCAACTCGCGCTGGCCCTGGAGCATGCCGGTGAACTTCGCGAGGTTAGTCTTGAGCCAATCCTGTTCGCGGTTACTTTCGGTCGTCTCGCGAAGATTCAGGATCATCGTGTTCAGGTTGTCTTTGAGCTCGGCCACCTCGCCCTTCGCGTCCACCTGAATCGAGCGCGTAAGATCGCCCTTCGTCACCGCCGTCGCGACCTCGGCAATCGCGCGCACCTGTGTCGTCAGGTTGGCCGCAAGCAGGTTCACGTTACCCGTAAGGTCCTTCCACGTGCCGGCGGCGCCGGGCACGTTCGCCTGTCCGCCGAGGCGCCCATCCACGCCGACTTCTCGCGCCACGTTCGTCACCTGGTCGGCGAAGGTCGCGAGCGTGTCGGTCATGTTATTGATCGTGTCTGCGAGCGCGGCCACTTCGCCCTTGGCCTGCACCGTCAGGCGCTGGCTCAGGTTGCCGTTGGCCACCGCCGTCACGACCTTCACGATGCCGCGCACCTGCTCGGTGAGGTTGGACGCCATGAAGTTCACGTTGTCCGTGAGGTCCTTCCACGTGCCGCCCACGCCCGCGACCTGCGCCTGGCCGCCGAGCTTGCCTTCGGTGCCGACTTCGCGCGCGACGCGCGTCACCTCGCCGGCGAAGGAGTTGAGCTGGTCCACCATCGTGTTAATCGTGTTCTTGAGCTCGAGGATTTCGCCCTTCACGTCCACCGTGATCTTGCGGTTGAGGTCGCCGCGCGCCACGGCCGTCGTCACCTCGGCGATGTTGCGCACTTGGGCCGTGAGGTTCGCGCCCATCGTGTTCACGGAGTCGGTGAGGTCCTTCCACGTGCCGGCCACGCCGGGCACCACCGCCTGCACGCCCAGGCGGCCTTCCGTGCCGACTTCGCGGGCCACGCGTGTTACTTCCGAAGCGAACGAGCGCAACTGCTCGACCATCGTGTTGATGGTTTCCTTGAGCTGCAGGATTTCTCCGCGCACGTCCACGGTGATCTTCTTGGACAAGTCGCCGTTCGCCACCGCGATTGTCACTTCAGCAATGTTGCGCACCTGGCCCGTGAGGTTCGAGGCCATCGAGTTGACGTTATCGGTCAAGTCCTTCCACGTGCCGCCCACGCCGGGCACCGCGGCCTGGCCGCCGAGCTTGCCTTCCGTGCCGACTTCGCGCGCGACGCGCGTCACTTCGGACGCGAACGCCGAGAGCTGGTCGACCATCGTGTTCATCGTTTCCTTGAGCTGCAGGATCTCGCCTTTCACGTCCACGGTGATCTTGCGGCTGAGGTCGCCGCGCGCAATGGCCGTCGCCACGTCGGCGATGTTGCGCACCTGGCCCGTGAGGTTCGAGGCCATGTAGTTCACATTGTCGGTCAAGTCCTTCCACGTACCGGCGACGCCGGGCACCTGCGCCTGGCCGCCGAGCTTGCCTTCGGTGCCGACTTCGCGCGCCACGCGGCTCACCTCGGCCGCGAAGGACCGAAGCTGGTCGACCATCGTGTTGATCGTTTCTTTGAGCTGTAGGATCTCGCCGCGCACGTCCACGGTGATCTTCTTCGACAAGTCTCCGTTGGCCACCGCGATCGTCACGTCGGCGATGTTGCGCACCTGGCCGGTGAGGTTGTTGGCCATGGAATTCACGTTGTCCGTGAGATCTTTCCACGTGCCGGCCACGTCGGGCACCTGCGCTTGACCGCCGAGCTTGCCGTCGGTGCCGACCTCGCGCGCCACGCGGCTGACCTCGCCGGCGAAGGCGTTGAGCTGGTCCACCATCGTGTTCATCGTTTCCTTAAGCTGGAGGATTTCGCCCTTCACCTCCACCGTGATCTTCTTCGAGAGGTCGCCCTTCGCGATAGCGGTGGCCACGTCGGCGATGTTGCGCACCTGGCCCGTAAGGTTCGAGGCCATGAAATTCACGTTGTCCGTGAGGTCCTTCCACGTACCGGCCACGCCGGGCACCTGCGCCTGGCCGCCGAGCTTGCCTTCCGTGCCTACTTCGCGCGCCACGCGGGTCACTTCGGACGCGAAGCCGTTGAGCTGGTCGACCATGGTGTTGATGGTGTTCTTGAGCTCCAGAATTTCGCCCTTCACTTCCACGGTGATCTTGCGGCTAAGGTCGCCGCGCGCCACGGCCGTCGTCACGTCGGCGATGTTGCGCACCTGGCTGGTGAGGTTGTTCGCCATCGAGTTGACGTTATCGGTAAGGTCCTTCCACGTGCCGGCCACGCCGCGCACCTGGGCCTGGCCGCCGAGCTTGCCTTCCGTGCCCACCTCGCGCGCGACGCGGCTCACTTCGGAGGCGAACCCGTTAAGCTGGTCGACCATCGTGTTGAGCGTGTTCTTCAATTCCAGAATTTCGCCCTTCACGTCCACCGTAATCTTCTTTGACAAGTCGCCGTTCGCGACGGCGGTGGCCACGTCGGCGATGTTGCGCACCTGACCCGTAAGGTTCGATGCCATCGAGTTGACGTTATCGGTAAGGTCCTTCCACGTCCCGGCCACGCCGGGCACCTGCGCCTGGCCGCCGAGCTTGCCTTCCGTGCCGACCTCGCGCGCCACGCGGCTCACCTCGCCGGCGAAGCCGTTGAGCTGGTCCACCATCGTGTTAATCGTGTTCTTGAGTTCGAGGATTTCGCCGCGTACCGCGACGGTGATCTTCTTGGACAAGTCGCCGTTGGCGACGGCCGTCGTCACTTCGGCGATATTGCGCACCTGCGCCGTGAGGTTCGTCGCCATCGCGTTCACGGAGTCGGTGAGATCCTTCCACGTACCTGCCACGCCGCGCACTTCAGCCTGGCCGCCGAGCGCGCCTTCGGTGCCCACTTCGCGCGCGACGCGGGTCACTTCCGAAGCAAACCCGTTGAGCTGGTCGACCATGGTATTAATCGTGTTCTTGAGTTCGAGAATTTCGCCCTTCACGTCCACCGTGATCTTCTTGGACAAGTCGCCGTTCGCCACCGCGGTGGTCACTTCGGCGATATTGCGCACCTGGCCCGTGAGGTTCGAGGCCATGAAGTTCACGTTATCGGTCAAGTCCTTCCACGTGCCCGCTACGCCGCGCACCTCGGCCTGGCCGCCGAGCTTTCCTTCGGTGCCTACTTCGCGCGCGACGCGCGTCACTTCCGAGGCAAACCCGTTGAGCTGGTCCACCATCGTGTTGATCGTGTTCTTGAGTTCGAGAATTTCGCCCTTCACGTCCACGGTGATCTTGCGCGAAAGGTCTCCGCGAGCCACCGCCGTCGTTACCTCGGCGATATTGCGCACCTGCCCGGTAAGGTTGGATGCCATCGAGTTCACCGAGTCCGTGAGGTCCTTCCACGTACCGGCGACGCCGGGCACGACCGCCTGGCCGCCGAGACGGCCGTCGGTGCCTACTTCGCGCGCGACGCGCGTCACTTCCGAGGCGAACCCGTTTAGCTGGTCCACCATCGTGTTGATCGTTTCTTTAAGCTCGAGAATTTCGCCCTTCACGTCCACCGTAATCTTGCGCGACAAGTCGCCGCGCGCGACGGCGGTCGTTACGTTGGCGATGTTGCGCACCTGCGCCGTGAGGTTGGTGGCCATCGCATTCACGGAGTCCGTAAGGTCCTTCCATGTGCCGGCCACGCCGGGCACCACCGCTTGGCCACCGAGGCGGCCGTCCGTACCCACCTCGCGCGCCACGCGTGTCACCTCTGACGCGAAAGAGCGGAGCTGATCCACCATGGTGTTGATGGCCTCTTTGAGCTGCAGGATTTCGCCGCGGACGTCCACGGTGATTTTCTTCGAAAGGTCGCCGTTCGCGACCGCGATGGTCACGTCCGCGATGTTGCGCACCTGCGCCGTGAGGTTGCCGGCCATCTGGTTGACGGACTCGGTGAGTTCCTTCCACACGCCCGACACGCCCTTCACCTGCGCCTGGCCGCCGAGCTTGCCTTCGGTGCCGACTTCGCGCGCAACGCGCGTCACCTCCGACGTGAACACGGAGAGCTGCTCGATCATCGTGTTCACGAGGTTCGCCGACCGCAGGAATTCGCCCTGCAGCGGACGGCCGTCCACGTCGAGTTGCATCGACTGCCCAAGGTCGCCCTTGGCCACGGCGCCGATGGTGCGCGCGACTTCAGCCGTCGGGCGCACAAGGTCGTCGAGCAGCGTGTTGAGCGAATCGACCATGTCCGCCCAGCCGCCGATGGCCGCCGGCAGCGACATGCGCTGCTTGATGCGCCCCTCTTTGCCGACCGAGACGCTCAGTCGCGCGACTTCGTGCGCTATGCGGTCCTCGTTGCCGATGGCTTCGTTGAACGCTTCGGCGATGCGCCCCTCGATGCCGCCCCAGTCCACCGGCAAGCGCTCTGAGAAGTTTCCGTCGCGAAACGCCATGATCGCGCCGAGAATCGAGCGCAATTGCGCGTCGCGCGCGTCGGATTGCGGCTCGAACGCCGTCGCCGTTCCGTTGGTGTTGGCGTTCGCGGGGGGTGCGTTGAGTACGTCGATCGGTTGCATGCTCAGGTTCTCCGGCTGATCGTTTCTGGGTGCCAAGCGTGGACTGCGGGGGATCTATCGAGGGTAAAACGCGCGCGGATGCGCAACGCCGAGCGCATACGTATATATAGAACGATGTCTATAGTACGCGCATATATCGAACGAGCGATCTGCGTTGCAGATGATGAAGCGCCGCGAGCCATGGAAGTGCAATGTAGTACGGGCGCGGAATACAGTCAATGAAAAAATAACTTCGAAGGTGCCGGAAGCCCCGATTGCGCACTACACAATCGCCTTTGTCAAGAGACGATGACTCGCCCCATGGGGTGGATAACGTATTGCTCGCCTACGCGAGCAAACGGAGCCGCCCGGCGACACTATTTCCGCGCAGCGTTTACACCGATCGCTGGCCGAACAACTGCAACGCTGCGTCGACGAAATCCGGGATGGTCGACACGTTGTGCGGCTTGAGCACGAGAAGATCCGCGTAGCGGCCAAGCGCGGCGTCGTTATCGGGATCGGTCGTTTCATCGCTCACCGCTACGATGGGCACCGCGGCATCCACACGGCGCAGATACTTGAGCAGCGCGATGGACCGCAGCGTGATGTCGTCCTCGAACCAACACAGCACGATCGCGGGCCGATGCGTGGTCAAATAATGTTTCGCTTCCACTTCGGTGAGAGCGGCATAGACACGGAATCCCCCGCGCTTTAACGCATGGGTCAGGCAGGTCAAGTCGAACCGATCGGGGCAATACACCATGACCTGCTCTAAGTTCGTCGTGGATTCAATCTCGAGCGGCGCCGTTTGCGCGCTGGGGCACGAGGACGATGTCATGTCAGACCTCTCTGGCCTTCCCGCCAATCTGCGCGCGGGCGGCTGGTTTTGTTCGGGTCGTCGCCTGACTGTTCGCGGAACTGTTCTCAAGAATACCCACGCAGGCCGGCACGCAACATAGGGAATGTCCCTACGGTTCAAGGATGAAGCGCGCCGAATACCGCGCTTCGTGCGAAAAGTTCGGGACCGCGCGAAGGTTTGTCAGCCGTGTCCTGGGGTCAGGACTTCTGGGAGTTCCACAATATGGCGCGGCGGGAAAGCTCGGCGCCGTTCGGCACGGCGAGTTTTTCGCGAAGGTGGGATTGATAGGTTTCGACGGTTTTCGGGCTGATTCCCAATTCGCCCGCGATTTGTTTGGCGCTCATGCCCTGGCCGAGCAGTTCGAAGACTTCGAGTTCGCGTTCGGTCAATCGGCTCACCAGCGCATCCCCCTGCGAAGTGATCTTGGCTTCCGCGGGAAGCGATTCGAGGTGTTCGAGCACTGTGTCGCTGTAGTATTGTCCGCCGGACAAGATGACATTGATCGCGCGCAGGATTTCTTCGGACGAAGCGTCTTTGTTCATGAAGCCATCCGCCCCGGCGTACGCGGCGCGCTCCGCGTAAATGTCTTCCGGCTGCAGCGTGAGCACAAGCACCTTGGGCGAATTGGCGCTCTTCTTTAATTCCCTAAGCACCACCAAGGCATTTCTCTTGCCCAGAACGAGGTCGAAAATGATCAAATCAGGCTTCGATTCGGCAAGCCGCGCCGCCGTTTCCTCGCTGTCGGTCGCTTCCCAACAAAGGCTGAGGCCTTCCTGCCGCCGGATGAGCTCCTTGAGCCCCTGGCGGATCATCGGGTGATCGTCCACAATCGCGATCTTGAAACCGCCCGCGGCAACGCCTGACGGATTTACAGGGCTATTCATGCAGACACCTTTGGAACCGTTCCTGCCGGCAGTGTGGAACGCAGCGCGCTAAGTTGATGGCTCGACACGCGCCGTATTATGCCACGCGCTGAAGAGAAAAATAAGGGGGGAAATTGCGGGGGCAGAGCCTTCGCTCCGCGCGGCACCCGGTTCCGGTGTCCACTTCTTGAAACATCCGCTGCCATTTTTCTCCTTCGACGCTGCCCCGCCGAAAACTCTTGCTCACCGCGCTGGTTTCTCGATTAAGACAATTATTCCTCTCAGGACATTCCCGATTTTCCAAGTGCGCATCCCCTGCGAGAATACGACACCGAAGGATGGGGCGGCTGAACGAGCCGCGACCTCGCCGAAAGGCGCGGTGGATGGCGGCAACAAGGAGAATCGCGAATGTATCGAGTCCTGCTAGTTCAACCGGAACGGCTCTTTTTGACGATGTTTTCCCGTGAATTACGAAACAACGGCTACGAAGTCTTCGCGGCCGATAATGCCGAAGGTGCGATGGATTGCGTGCGCGCGGTGCAGCCCGAAATCGTAATTTGTAACTTCTGGGTCCGCCCGTCTCAAAACGAGCTGGCGATGATCCAGGCGATTCGGGAAGCCGACGCGGACGTGCCCATCGTGGTGGTCCTTCGTGAACATGTGCTCGCCTGTGTTGCGGAGCTAATGGACAACGGCGCCTCGCTGGTGGTGGCCAGGTCGCTGGGCGGACATCAAATGGCGGCCCTGGTGGATCGTATCGCGCACGCGCTGCAAAAGCGCCGCGCGATCGCTGATTCTGAAGCGGTAGAGGCCAACGTCGGGGTGGCCGATGCCGCGTGGAGTCCCGCGTTTCACGTTAATGCCATTTAGGCATAGCGATCGGGACGCGACTCCGAAGTTCCCCGCGATGCACGCCATCGCGGGGACTTCTGTTTTTAGTTCACCGTTTCGGCGCTGTATCGCGCGATTAACCCGCTGAATAATGCCAGCCGGTACACGCGAAGGAAGGTCCAGCTCGCCAGCACTATATAGATAAGCGACAGCATCACCGCCAATGTCAGCAGCAACGGAGACGAGGCGTGGCGAAGCGTTATTGCGCGCATTCCTTCGAAAATATAGGACGGCGGCAGCACTCGCGATACATATTGCATCCACGGCGGCAGCGTGTCGAGCGGATAGAACACGCCGGCGAACGGCGCAACCAATGCCGGGATCGGCCAGATGAGCCATTCGGCGGCGGGACCGAACCGCAACACGAGCGAGCACGCGACGATCCCCATCGCAATGCCAAACAGGAACAACGTGAGCAGGAACGGGACCAGCGCGATGCCATAGCTGAAGAACGAGAGGCCAAAGGCGAAGGTCGCGAGCGCCAGCATGGTGATCACGCCGATGAGGCTCGTCAGAATACTGCACAGCACAAGGCCGGCAAGGTATTCGCCCACGCTCAGCGGGGTGGTGAATAAATTGAGAAAGTTGCGCGACCAGACGTCCTCGAAAAAAGCCATGGTTACGCCCTGCATCACGCGCGTGAAGAAGTCCCACAGCAGCACCGCGCCCAACATGGCGGGCACGAAGTTGAAGCCCGCGTTTGCGACTGAATTAAGGTAGCGCGTGATGAAGCCCCACAGCACGATGTCCACGGCGACCCACGCGAACATGGGAATGACGCGCGCGAGGCTGCCGCGGATCAAGTAAACCTGCCGCAGCACGATCGCGATGACGCGCTGAAATTGCATGCCTTAGTCCTGGTTCAGCGTGAGCGGTTCTTGCGCCACGGCGACGAAGAGGTCTTCCAGTGACGCCTTACGGTGCTCGTCGGGCAGACGCTTTGGGTCGCCTTCGAGCAGGATTCGACCGCGGGACGGAAAGAGCACCCGGTTGCAGACTTCCTCGATCTCCGTCATGTTGTGCGACGTCCACAACACGCCCACGTCGCCGCGGCCCGCGAACTCGCGAATTTTCCGACGAATCCCGCGCGCCATCGCCGGGTCGAGCGATCCCGTCGGCTCGTCGAGCAGCAGAAGGTTGGGTTGGTTGAGCATCGCCTTCGCAAGGCACGCGCGCATCTGTTCGCCGGACGACAACAAGCCACACTTTTTGTCCCGCAAATCATCCAGGTCGAATTGGGTCAACAGCTCGGCGATCCGCGCGCCCAGGTTTTTCACCTTATAAAGCATCCCGAAGACGCGTAGGTTCTGCCGCACGGTCAAATTGCCCGGCAGCGGCGCGTGGATGGCGGCGAAGTTTGTGCTGTCGAGCGCCTGCCCGCGATGCCGCTCGGCGTCCACGCCCTCAACCATGATCGATCCGGCGTTGGGCAGCAGCACCCCGAGAATCATATTGATGATGGTTGTCTTGCCGGCCCCGTTGGGTCCGAGCAGCCCGACGATCTCGTTGCGCCCGACGCGGAACGAGACGTCATCGACGGCTTTTTTGTCGCCGAAGGATTTGCACAGGCTGGTGACGGTGAGTACGTCGGAACTCGAAGCCGAGACATTTTTCGGCGGAGGCGTCATGGCATTCGCTGGGTTCATGGGGTATAACGCTGGGGTTAATTTCCACACATTAGACCAGACATCAAGACGCGTTTCCGACTTCGAGGGCAACGATGCGAATTTGCACGAGCGTGTGGATCGCGACCGCGATGCTAATGAGCCCGGCGCTTTCGTTCGCCGAAGAAAAGCCGTTGCCGAACGACGCAAACCCCGACGCGGTGGAGGCCGTAAAGGCGGGCGCCCGCGCTACTGCGAATGCGGCATGGTGGGGATTCAACGCGGAGGACTCCACCGACGCGTTGCAGGCCGCGATTAACTCCGGCGCCAGGAACTTGCTCGTGCCGTACATGGGCGCGCCGTGGATCGTCCGGCCGCTTCACCTGCACAGCGATCAGGAAGTCGCGTTCGAGCCGGGCGTCGTCGTTCTGGCGAAAAAGGGCGAATTTCAGGGCAACGGCGACAGCCTGTTCACCGCCGACAACGTTTCCAATCTCACGATCCGCGGTTATGGCGCCACGTTACGGATGCACAAGCGCGACTATCAGAACCCGCCCTACACCAGGGCGGAATGGCGCATGGGCATCGCGCTGCACGGCTGCCGCACGGTACTCATCGAAGGGCTGCGCGTCGAGAGCACCGGCGGCGACGGCTTCTACGTGGACGGTAGCGGCGATCGCGGCTGGAGCGAGGACGTGACGATTCGGAATTGCGTCGCGTACGACAATCACCGCCAAGGCGTCAGCGTCATCAGCGCGGTCAATTTGCTGATCGAGAATTGCACCTTCGCGAACACCTGGGGCACCGCACCCGAAGCCGGCATCGACATCGAGCCGGACACCGAGAAGAACCGGCTCACGAACATCGTCGTGCGTAATTGCACCTTCGAAAATAACAACGGCAACGAAATCCTGGTCTACCTCAAGCCGCAGACTGCGAAGTCGGAGCCCGTGTCGATCCGCTTCGAGCATTGCCTGGCGCGAATGACCGAGGCACGCCTCTCCCCGCCGGAGCCGGGTCCCGCCGGCGGCATTATCGGCGTGGCCGGGATAGCCGTCGGCGCGATCAGGGATGACGGGCCGCAAGGCACCGTCGAGTTTATCGGCTGCGTCACCGAGAACACGGGCAAGGAAAGCGCGCGCGTCTACGACAAATCGGCGACCAGCGCTCGGGTTCGCTTCGTCAATTGCTCCTTCCGGAATCCGTGGAACGCCGCGGCGCCGCGTGACGGCGGTCCGCGGGTGCCCATCCTGCTGCACTCGCGCCAGCCGGCCAATTCCGAACATATGGGCGCGATCGATTTTGATACCTGCTACGTTTACGACGTCGCATCTCGTCCCGCCGTCAGATTCGAGGTCGAGAGCGGAGACGTCGCGCTACAGGATGTGCACGGTGCGATCGTCGTGCGTGCGCCGGGAAGCGCCAGGGCGAAGCTGGGCTCGAAAACCGAAAACGTCGATCTGAAAGTCATCGCAGCGACAAAGTGAAATTAGGCGTGCGTCCCGATCGTTTGTTCGAAGATCCGGAACAACTCGTCGAAATGACGCGTCTCGTCGAATGCGATGTCTGCAAACGCCTGGCCCTGTGAGGCGAGTCTGGCGCGCAGTTGTGGATCGCGCGCGAGACGTTCAAGCGCGGCGGCCAGGCCTTGGGCGTCGTTGGCCTCGAAGAGCAGGCCCGTTTCGCTGTCGCGAATGAGCTCCGGCACGCCCGCGGCATTCGCGCCGATGACCGCGACGCCCGCGCGCATCGCCTCCGCAAGTGCCAAGCCGAACGTTTCGCCGTGCGTCGGCAGCACGACGACGTCAAACAAATTCATGAAACGCGGCGCGTTGTCGACAAACCCGGCGTGCGTTACGCGATCGCCGATTACCAGTTCCGCGGCCCGTGTGAACAGGGCGTCAAGGTACGGCGGATCCATCACGTAGCCGACAAGCACGGCGCTCGCGTCGACACCGCGATTGCGCAAGATTCCAATTGCCTCAACGACAAGGTGCTGACATTTCACCGGGTGGATGCGCGCGAATACGCCGATGCGCAGGCCCGATTGCGGGATCTGGTTCTCACGGACAAATTCGTCGCGCGCCTCGCCCGTCGCCGGCACGGGCTTGGCCACGCCATAGTAGAGGCGAGTCACGCGCTCTGGCCGTACACCCCCAAGATCGCGAATCTGCGCGGCCAACGCGTCCGTGACTGCGATCCAGCGATCGATGCTTCCGTAAATTAGCCGGTGGTATGGGTCGCGCTTCGTCCGTGTAATCTGCATCTGCCGCGTGTGCACGAGTCCGACGCGCCGCCGAGCCAATTTCCGCGCCCACACGGCCGCATCGATGTCCGTCCGCATATGAATGTGGACGACGTCGATTTCATCGCGATCGATGATCTGCGCCAGCCGGTACGCCGCGCGGAATGGCAGCGCCACCGAGCCCAGCGGTATGGAATCCTGCCGGACCTCCGCGCGCTCGAGCCTCCCAGCCAGCATCGTGTCCGGCGCAGTTACCGCGGTCACCGGTATGCCGCGGCGATGCAACTCGCGAATGACGCGCTCGGCATACAGTTCGAGTCCGCCATGGCCGTCCGATCGGCAAAGTTCCAGAATTTTCATTTCAGTCCCTGTGTGCGCGCGCAAAGAATAACGCATCCGGTGTAGGCTGTGCGTCGGGCGATGGGGGGAGAGGCGAGAGTGAAGATCGTCGTCGTGCGCAACGACAAGCTCGGCGATTTCATGCTCGCCTATCCTGCCTTCGCGTTGCTCAAGCGCAGCATGCCGGCCGCGACCGTCTGCGCGCTCGTGCCCGAGTACACTCGCGAGATGGCCGAGTGCTGCCCTTGGATCGATCGCCTCATTATTGATCCGGGCGCCGGAGTGCAGGACTTGGCGCGCGCGCTGTCCGCGGAGCGATGTGACGCGGCGATCGCATTGTTTTCGACCCGGCGCGTCGCGGCAGCGCTGGCAATCGCGCGGGTCCCGTATCGTCTGGCGCCGGCAACAAAGTGGTTTCAGTGGATCTACAATCACCGGCTCGCGCAGCGCCGCTCTCAGTCGGCCAAGCCGGAGTCGGAGTACAACGTCGATCTCGTTCGCAGATTTCTGGACGAACAGCGACTTCCTCAGGCCGCGCTCCCGGAGCCGCCGTACCTAGCTTTTCCATCGGCAGAAGTCGTCGCCGCGCGCGAACGCATACTGATCGACAACCGCTGGCCCGAAACATCGCGGTTAGTCTTCGTGCACGCGGGCAGCGGCGGGTCGGCTCGGAACTTGAGCAATCAGCAATTCGAATCGCTCTCCCGGTTCTTGCTCGATATCGATAGTGTGCGGATCGTCTTCACAGCCGGGCCCGCGGAGGTCGATGCCGCCCGAAAGCTCGCGTCCGTTTTTCCGGGTCGCGCGAGCACATTCGAATCCCAAAAGGGGTTGCGCAATTTCGCGGTGCACATCGCCGCCGCCTCCGTATTCATCAGCGGATCGACGGGCCCTCTCCACATCGCCGGCGCGCTCGACCGGCCGACCGCCGCGTTCTACACGCGCCGGCAATCCGCCACCGCTCTCCGGTGGCAAACGCTGAACGCGCCCGTGCGCCGTCTGGCATTTTCGCCGCCGGAATCGGCTCCGCCCGAAGACATGTCCTCAATCGACATCGCGGCGGCCGCCTCGGCCATCAAAGGATTTATTTTGTCGAGTTAGACGCCTGCATCGCGAGCAGACGCAGCTTCGTGTACTTGACGTAGGCGTGCATGCCCGAGAGCGCGCACGCTGTAAGGCCCGCGAACCCATCGAGGCAACCCATTTTGAGGAAGTACTGCTTGATGAAGGTGGCGCCTCCATGAACTAGCGGATCGACCATGCTGGCGCGCTTCCCCCGCAGGTACGCTTCGCGCGCGCCAATCTCGGTAAACCGGGCGATCGTGTCGAGATGGTCATCGATCGAGTCGAAGGAGTAATGCAGCAGGTCCCCGGCAAGATCCGCGATCGAGCCGGAATCCGCGATCACCTCGTCGTGCGGATTCACGCCACCCCAACGAGCCTGTCGCCGATCAAAGAGGCGGATTTTTCGGTCGGGATACCAGCAGTGGTTAAGCCACCGGTAAATGTAAAACGTTTTTCGGCTGACGCGATAGGCCGCGTGCCCGTCGAGCGCACTTTTTGCCGTCGTTATCGCCGCGCGGAGCTCGCTCGACAGCCGCTCGTCACAATCGATCGAAAGGACCCAATCGTTGGCTCCCGCCTGCGCCGCGAAGTCTTTTTGCTCGACGTATCCCAGAAACGGCTGATGGATCACACGGGCGCCGAAGCGGTTCGCAATCTCTATGGTCGCATCCGTGCTGCCCGAGTCCACGACGACGATTTCGTCCGCAATCCCTTGGACACTGGCCAGGCACGCCGAAATTTTCGATTCCTCGTTGAACGAAATTATGCAGGCGGATATTCCGGGCATATCTCTCCATCGGCGGCCGTTTCGGGGTGGGCAGAATACCGGAGTGGGTAGTTCACAGCAATGGATATTTCCGCGCATCTTTGGATAGCATAAAGCTCGGGGATTCGTACGGCGGGATCGATTTCGCGTGGGTCCCCTCGACATTGTCGCGCGTCCATTTCGCGAAGGCGTGATGCCTTGCGCAGATTGCGAGGAAGCCCGTGGTCTTCATATACAAGATGGCGAACGTGTATAGCGCCCTCATAAAAGTGTTCGGGTATGAACGCGGCGCACGATCGTTCATCGATCGCCTTGACCTGAAATTCCCGGAAGGCGCACGCATTCTCGATTTGTGTTGCGGGCCCGGCGTGGTCGGCTTGAAATTGCTCGAGCGCATCCCGAATTCGACGCTTCTCGCGACGGACCTCGAAAAAAACTTTCTGAAGGCGACGCTGGCGAATGCGCGCGAACGCGGCATCGATGAGAGCCGGATCACCGTCGGAGTTGCCGACGTTACGTATCCCGACGTGGTGACGCTCACGGACGGCACAAAGCTCGTCTTGCCGAGTCAATCGTTCGACATCGTCTCGATCGGGGCATCCATGGGCTACTCGAAGGATCAGATCGCCTCGTTTAAGACGATGCTCCGCCTGCTCAAACCCGGCGGCCACCTGATCAATCTGGAGATGAGCACGAACATCGTCGGCCGCCTTATTGGCAAATGGTATAGCTGCAGGCCCCTGCCCACCGACGTCATGAAGCGCACCTTCGAAGCCGAGGGTTACACGCTGCGCACCATCCCATTCAAGCTCCGCGATTTCCCGACGAACACAACGCGTATCGGCCTCGTCGCGCAGTCGCGCGCAGCCCAGGCTGAAATTTTGGCCGGCGCAGCCCCCGAATACGCCGGCGGCGAAGAAGTAACTATCGGCGAAGCCTGAGTTCGTCGACCGCGCAGGTGCCTGGACACGCGCTACGTCTTGGTCGGTTTTCGCTGGATAAGTGACACCAGGATCGTGGACACGACCAGCAGCACCATGCAGACGGAATACACCGCGCGTGTGCTGCCCGTGCGCTCGTAAATTTGCGCGCTGATCACTGCCGCGAACGCATTGCCGGTCATGAAGAAGCTGTTACTCAGGCCGTAAATCGCGCCGATATTCGATTCACCGAAGCAATACACCAGCGTGACGGGGAATAACGCGTTTCGACCGCCGCCTGGGATTCCTGCCATGAGCGCAAACGCGTATGCAAGCGCTGGGTGTCCGCCTATCATCAACAGCGGCACCGCAATAAATGGAAAAAAGTAGCACGAGACAAAAACCGGGCGCAATCGAAATCGATCGCCGAGCACACCAAACAGGAGGGTGCCGCCGGCCTGCGTCAGGTTCAGCAGCCCTACCGCCGAGGCCGCTACGTCGGCGTTGCCGAGATCTTTCGTCAGATACAGCACGAGGTGGACATTGAACACAGCGAAAACAAGTCCCGTGATCGCGTCGCCGATGCTCAGCCCCCAAAAGCTGCGCGTGCGTAGCGCCTGCTGCAGCGTCAGGTCGTCCTGCGTCGTCAGGTGATTGTCAATGCTCGCCAGGTATGCATTTTCTTCCGCGGGATCTGGATTTCGCACCCAAATCCAAGTAGGCACCGCGGCAACCAGCCACGCGAACGCGTAAAGCTTGTATACCTCGCGCCATGTCTGGTGCGCGAGCAATTCGTTCGTGCCGATCGTAAACGCCGCCGCGCCAATAAAAATGCTCAGCATCGCGAGCCCCGTCGCGATCCCGCGGTGCTTCACGAACCAGCGCGCCACGACCGAGGCCACGGGCACATACGTACTCGCGACGCTCCCGATCGCGCCCAGCAGCACGACCGCGTAAAATTGCCAAAGAACGTGCACATAGGCCGTCAACCATGAGCTCAGTGCCCCGATGGCAATCCCGCCTAACATGACGGGCCGGGCGCCGAATTTAACTACGAGCTGGCCCGCGAGCGGGCTCGCGACCGCGGCAGCCAGGCAAAACACCGTGACGGAACTCGAGATCTCGGTGAGCGACCACTTCGTCTCGTCCATGATCTTCTCGAGCATCACCGGCAACACGAACATGCTCGCCCCGGCGGTGATGGCCATCGCTAAAAACGTGCCGAGCACCACGTACCACCCGCGCTTGCCGTCCATGCAACGCCTCCAAAGTCGCCAGAGAATACGCGCGGTCTATTTATAAATCGAATTCGATTGAGAGTGGTGGCCGACGGGTCGCCCGCACGCGTCCTGTACATCCAGTGAGTCATATACGTAGCATGGCCCTGGCCTGCCGTTCGCTTTTACGGCCCCTTTGCTACAATCGCTTTCCTTTCGGAGGAGGATTTCCAATGCCCCTGCTACGCGTCGTTTGTGCGATTCTCGTTGCTTCCGGCATCTTCGCGGTCGCGGCTTCCAGCTTTGCCTCGCCGCTCGAGGCCGGCGTCGGCGTCGCGAACATCACGCCCGATACCGAGAAGTTCAAAGTCCCGCTCGGCGGCTACGGCGAGCGCATGAACAAGCCCGCGACCAGCATCCACGATTACACGATGGCGAAAGCGCTCATCCTCCGCCAGGGCGACAAGAAGTTCGCGCTGGTCACGCTTGACCTCCTCGGCATCCCGCGCTCGCTACGTGACCAGGTCCTCGCGCGCATCAAGGACACTGGCATTTCGTCCGACAACCTTATGCTCGCCGCGAGCCACACGCACGCGTCCGTCGAAATGAACGCCCTCAATTCCGCGAACACGTTCGCCATCCCGCAGATCGGCATTTTCGATCAGAAGCTACTCGACTTCACTGCCGACCAAATCGCGGCCGCCATCAAGGACGCGAACAAGAAATTCGTCCCGATCAAAGTCGGCACGGGCTCGACGAAGGTCGAAGGCCTCAACCGGAACCGCCGCGGCGACCCGACAGTAGATCCCGAACTCGCTGTCACGCGCATCGACACCATCGACGACAAGCCACTGGTCGTCTTCGTCAATTTCACCGCGCACCCGACCTACGTGAATGAAAAGATAATGGAAGTCTCCGCCGAATGGCCGGGCTACCTGCAGCGCGAGGTCGAGGCGTTCGTGGATGGCGCGGTCTGCATGTACTCCAACGGCGCCGAGGGCGACACCGCGCCGACCGGCGGTCGCGGGCCGAGCGCGTTCGCCCGCTGCGAGGACCACGGCCGCAAGCTGGCCGTATCGGTGCTCAAGGTCCTGCCGACGATCAAGACCAGCGCGGACGTGCCGTTCGCGTACTCAATGACGACGCTGAAGCTGCCGCCGCGCACGCCGCCGCCGGCGCTCATGCAGGAGGCCGGCGTCGAATATGGCCTCAATCCCGAAATGATCAAGGGCTTCGTCAACGTCATGTGCCCCGAGTCTTCCTACCTCGGTGCGTTCCGCCTGGGCGACCTCATCGGCGTATCAATCCCCGGCGAGCTCTTCTCCAAGCTCGGCCTCGAAATCCGCAACTCGCTGCGCGACGCCGGCGCCGTCGAGCCCATCATCGTTGGCCTCGGCAATGAATGGATCAGCTACATCATGCCGCCCGAGGAATTCACGCAGGGCGGCTACGAGCCCGGCGTATCGTTCTACGGCGACCAACTCGGCCCGAAGGTCGTCGAGCAAGCGATCGCAGCGGGAAAGAAGATCCTCGCAGCGAAGTAGTCGGACTGATCGTCCCCTTGTCATTGCGAGGAGCGGGGTGTGCGACGAAGCAATCTCTGCCAGCGTCTTCGCTTTATTTTTTCAACAGCCAAATCTCGTCCACGTGGGACTTCTGCCGCCAGTTCAGGTGCGCCTCGTCCGTCGGCCTGTCCCACGTGATCGTGATCTTTCGATCCTGCACAAACTTCGGATCGACCGGAAATTCCTTGAACTCGCCGAGTAGCCTGCCGTCGAGCGTGGGGGAGACGCGTTCGCCGTCGATGCGCAGCAGTGCCTGGCCGATGCCTGTCGTGCGGATGGTGTACGCCGCCTTCGGGTCGAGGCCTTCGTACACAACGCCGAGCGGCCAATCCATGCTCGATTGCCACGACAACCGCGCGCGGCTCTTGCCTTCGTTCCACCACCAAAGCGTCGGCTCCGGGTGCGCCTCTTCGCCAGGTTCCGTGAACGTCTCCTCGCTGCGCAGCACATGCGGCGACTTGCCCGGATGGCCAATGTCGTCGTAATAGCTGCCCGCGGCGGGATGCTCCCATGTCGCGATCGTCTTCAGCCGCGCGATCTTTTCGGCCTCCGTCGGCATCGTGCGAATTTTCTGGAACTCGTCCTCGAGCCACCAACGGTTATTCATCGGATAATCGACGAAATCAAGCACCGCGCCGCGCTCGGCGCTGCTTGCGTGATACTTATCGACGCTGGTCTGCAGGCCAACCGAATCGAAGAGTTGCTGGCAAAGCTCGTCGACGCGTTTCCGCAAGTCAGGGCTTTCCGGCTCCGACTCCGCGCGACCCAACACTTCGGTCGCTCGCGCCATGACGGTGTCGGCGTTATCCTTCGACGCCGTTGACAATACCGCGTTGGCTTCGTCCTCAAGCGCCGTCTCGCGCAAGAGCCGCCGGCGCACGTAGGCGTCGTAGTTCGCGCGCAAAAGGCACATCTGCCAGCGCCAGTTTGGATTCAGCTCGGGCGCCTGCTTCTCAAGCCCTTGCCACGCCAGCAACGTGCTCTCGATCGCACCGTTCTCCGCCGCAGGCCCGCGCCAATTTTTTTCCAGCGCCAGAATGCCGTCCGCCGCCGCATCCGCGACGCCCGCGTTGAAAAACACGCGCGCATACTGCACAAGGATGTCTCGCACGTTGTGCGTGGGGTCCCAGCTCAACGCGCTCCAAATGGTCTTGTTGACGTCGTCATGGACGCCGTCAGAATAGGAAATGAACCCGTTCGTGTACGGCGCGAACCAGTTGTGGATGTACGCGTACTGCACCGGCCGCGGATTGATCGACTCCCGTCCGAGCGTCAACGCGAACGCCGGGTCCCACCACGGTACCGGGTACTGGCAAAGCTTGTTGTGCGTAATGTCCGGGTAGTCGCGCAGGCCGTATTGCGACGGCAGCCAGTTCCGCAACCCCGGAATCGGCGGCGAGCCCGGCCCGGCGACCAGCCCGCCGAGCCACGTCGGCGAATTCTTCTCGATGTACTCGCGCACGAACTGCACTTCATTTTTCTTGAAGCCTTGCAGCGATAGCCACACGCGCGCCTTCGGATGTTTGACAGCGAGCCGCTTCGCGACGTCCTCCAGAAACGGCATCACGAGTTCCGGCGGATTGTCCCCCGGGTCGCCGCCCGGAAAAAACACACCCGTCAATTCCGGGCAGTCGCGATACAGTTCCTCATGCTTCGCAAGTTCGGCGTCGCGCTTTGCCGCATCCTTCAGATCGAAATCTGCCGGCGTCCACACCCAATAGTCCAGCCCATACTTCGCGCAGATCTCGCTCATCCGCTTGTTCATCTCGCGCCGCGGCAGTTTCATGAGCGGTGTCGGACGCTCATCCTGGAACGGGATGTTCTCAATGCTGTTGACGCCGAAAAACGTCAGCTCGCTGATGTACTGCTCGAACTGCTCCGGCGTCCACGCATCCCACGAATTCGCCTGCGCGCGATAACCGAGCTGATGCCCGCGGATCGGATACGCCGGAGAAGTCATGATGTTCGTGCGATCGTCGAATAGGATTGACCCCTTGGTAATTCGAAGTTCCCGCAGAAACCGTCCGCAGCCAAACAGCACGCCGCGCGCGTCCTTCCCCCCGACAAAAACAGTCGTCTGCGAACCTTCTCGGTGGCTATTGATCCCATAACCCTCGCGAGGTAGTTCAGTCGGAAACCCTATGCGTTGCGTTGGGCCGAAGTCGGGATTGTTCCCATGCGCGCCCGGCCACGTCGCCTCGCTGATGGAGACGACCATGGATGCTTTTTCCGGCCGCTCGGTCTCTACGTTCCATCGGACACCGGAGCGTTTCTCGACTTCTTCGACCAGCATCTGAACGGCCGCGTGCTCCGGAGCAGATAGAGCCTTGGGCGCAGCGATCACCGCATCGCGCAGCTTGATCATGTCCGCGGGAGTTGTCGTGACAAACACTGAGCAGACAAGTGCAAGCGCAATCATCAATCGAATCATTTCACCGGCTCCAGCCAAACCTCGGCCACCTGACACGACCGCCCCGCGTGTCCCTGCCCCGGCGTCTGGTTCCACACCAGTGTCAGCGCGCCGTCCTGAGTCGAAGCCTTCGGAATCGCAAACTCCAGCGGCCGCGGCGGAAGCTGTTTCTCCATGTAATCGTGAATCTGTGCGCCGTCATCCGTCATCAGCCGGATTTTCTGTTCCATGCGATCGTCGCGCTCGCCCGCGTAGACCACGCGCAGCCGATACTCGCGTTTCGGGTCCAGCCCGTCGTACTGCATCTTCAACGGCGCGTCGTACACCGACTCCGCAAAGGTGTTCCACGACATGCGATATCCCTTGCGCACGGCGAAACCCACCCGGCTCGATTCCCGAAACTCCGGATCCTTCTCCGCACCCAACCCACGCACCAGGTGCGGCTGCGCCGACGGATTGCCGAGGTCGTCATAAAATCCGCCCGGCGCCGCGTCCGTCCAGTGGACAATGCCATCGATCGCAACGAGGCGTTCCTTCTCCGACTTTATCGCGCGGATCTCGCCAAAGCGGTTTTCAAGCCACTCCCGGTTGTTCAGCGGCCGGTCGATGAGATCCAAATGCGCCCCACGGCCGACGTCGATCGCTTTATACAGCGGCACGCTAAGCTGCATGCGGATGCTTTGGTACAGCGCCTCGGCCAACGCAAAGATCCGCGTACGCAATTCATCACTTCGTAGTATGGGCGGCTCGCCCATACGCGTTCCGCCCAAAGCCTCCGCCCGCGCCAATTCGGCCTGTGCCATTTCGACAGCCTTCAGCGCGCCGGCTTTCTTCGCGCCAGCCAGCGCATCCATCGCGCGCTTCTCGAGCTCCGTCTCATAAATCAGCCGTCGCCGCGTGTACGCATCGTAGTACGCCCGGAACAAGGCCTGCTGGAATCGCCAGTTTCGGCGCTGTTCCATCGTCGCTTCGCGTTCCATCCCTTGGAACAGCGCGAGCGTCGTTTCCACCGACTCATTCGTCAGCAGCGGCCCACCCCAGTTCTCCTCCAGCGCAAGCAATCCCTTCGCGAAATCGTCCGCTATTTCTCCACCGATGAAGTAGCGCGCATATTGCCGCACAAAGTCCTCGACCTTCGCATCCGGGTCCCACCCGATCGCGCTCCACGCGAACTTATTCACATCGTCATTGCAGCCTTCCGAGTACGTGATGAACCCGATCGAGTCGTCCTTCGTCAGCCGAAGAATATTCGCCTCGGCGCGCGGCCTCGGATTGATCACTTCGCGGTCCTCGGTAATCGCGTACGCGACGTCCCAATCGTTCACAGCGTACTGCGCGCGGATACTATGCGTGATGTCCGGGTACAGGCGAATCGGATACTGCTTCGGCAGCGCCGCGCGCATGTCATGCAGACTCGGCCGGTTCTGCGGCCCGAACACGATCCCCGAGAGCCACTTCGGCTGCTCGTCCTTCATAATGCCGTAGAACTCGTCCATCCACGCCTGGTCAAAACTCTGCGGTGACATCCACATCTGTGCGCGCGGATGGGATTCGTGCAGCACCTTCGTCTCTTTTTCCAGCAACGCCATCAGGTACTTCGGTTCGGTGTGTCCCGGATCGCCGCCGGGAACGAACACGACATCGATGCGAGGCAACTGCCTAAAAACGTCGCCCCACTCCTTCAGTGCCGCGTTCACCGTTGCTGGACTGGAGTAGTCCTTGTCCATCGCCGGATACCAAATCCACACGTCGATGCCGTACTTGTCCGCGATGGCCGACATCTTCTTCATCATCTCGATCTGCGGCATCACGAAGTGCGGGCTGGTGGGCGCGTCGTCGCTGCGCGGCGGGATCAGCTCAATCGCATTGACGCCGAACACGATCAAATCGCGGATGTACCGCTCCCAAATCTCCGGCGTCCACGCGTCATACGAGTTCGTCTTCGGCCGGTAACCGAGCTGATGTCCGCGGAGTGGGAGTGAGGGGGAGCTGACGATGTGTAGATCCTTTTGAATCAGCGTGGCGCCGTCCTTGTACTTCAATTCGCGCAAAAGCCGTCCGCAACCAAACAATACTCCTCTGTCGTCGGCGCCTGTAATGGTCACTACGTGCGTGCCCGTTCGAGAATACGTCTCGCTGACTTGAATCTCGAAGGCTTCCGCTCGCGTATGAATTGGATGAGACGAGGGTGCGATACTTAATCGAATCAGATTAGGTTCGCCTAGGGTTGAACCTCCAGGATTCACTACATGCCAGTTTCCCCCGCGAGATCGCTTGCTTGCCTCGCTAGCAAGAAATTCCGCTGCATTCTTGAGATGGCCCTGAACCGAGGGTGGAATTACCCATACGTCGCTTAAGGAGACGAGATCGTCTGCGCGGACGCATGTCGGCAAGACAAACAACGCTGTCGTGAGTGCCGCAAGCCGTTTACACGACCACATGCTCGCCACCGGCCTCGAGAGTTCCCGTTCGCGTCGAATCCCCAAACGTCGTCCGGAATTTCCCGATCTCCCGCTGCAGGGCATCGCGCACTAGGAACATGTCCGTGCTATGCACGATGAAATTCGCGCCCATCTTTGCCCATTCGATCGCGATAGCCAACCCAAACGAGAAGTGGTATCCGACGCCGATCCCCGCCTCGCGACACCGCGTGATAATTGTCTCCATCGCGGTCCTGAACTTCGGGTGCCCGTACTGCTCAGGAATGCCGAGGCTGATCGACAAGTCGTGCGGTCCGATGAGTACAGCATCCACATCCGGCACCGCGAGGAATTCATCCAGCGCAAGCATCGCCGGGACGCTCTCGACGTTGACGATGCAAAGGTTGTTCTCGTTGTAGCGTTCGAGGTACTCGCGCAACTCCGGCTTCATGTCCCCCGGCGCGCGCAACGCCCGCGCGAGATGCTCGCCCTTCAGCGGCCGGTACTTCATCGCGCCGCGCAGGTCGTGCACCTCCTCGATGCGCTCCATATACGGCGCGACGACCCCCGCGGCCCCGCCGTCCAGCGCCATGCACGCGAGATACGGATCTGGTTTCGGAATTCGCACGACCGGCGGCAGCCCCAGCGCCCCGTACGCGCGGCACATCCACGACAGCTCCGCGCGATCGATCGGGATGTGCTCGGTATCGATGAACACAAAATCGAGCCCGCACGACGCAATCATCGGCGGCCACGCCGGCGAAGTCGACACGATGCACGTGCCGTACACGCGCTTCCCCGCGCGCAACGCCGCCCGCAGCTCACGACCCGTCATAGCGGGCGATCAAAGCACAATGGTGCGGCGCAATCAATCGAGAACGAAAGCATCTTCCTCGTCCTCTACTCTTCCTCGTCCTCTTACTCTTCCTCGTACTCGTAGGTTTCAATCGTAACTGCCGAGAACGAGGAAGAGTAGGAGGACGAGGACGAGGACGAGGAACGATACCGCTCACACAATCCCCGTCGCGTAGTAAATCCCAATCACGACAAACACCAGCAGCGTCTTCCCAACGGTCATCACGAAGATGTCCTTATATGCCTGCCGGTGCGTCAGCCCCGTCACCGCCATCAGCGTGATGATCGCGCCGTTGTGCGGCAGCGTGTCCATGCCGCCGCTCGCGATCGACGCGATGCGGTGCAGCACCTGCGGCGGAATGCCATGCGCCTGCGCGGACGCAAGGAAGTCGTTCGCCATCGCCGCGAGCGCAATGCTCATGCCGCCCGACGCCGACCCGGTCATCCCCGCGAGCGTCGTCACGGTAATCGCTTCATTCACCAGCGGATTGGGAATTGTCTTTATCGCGTCCTTCACCACGAGGAACCCCGGCAGCACGGCGATCACGCCGCCAAACCCGAATTCAGAAGCCGTGTTCATCGTCGCGAGCAGCGCGCCCCCAATCGCGTGCTTCGATCCCTCAGCAAACTTGTAGCGCACCGTGTTGAACGCGAACACAAACACCGTGACGATGCCCGCGATGAGCGCGCCCTCCACCGCCCATATCGCCTTCACGGCCGACCGCTGCACGCTGAGCGGTTGCGCGAGGCCGGCGAGGCTCGCTTGGATCGTCTCGCCGCTGCCGTGTTCAATCCACTTTGTAAACACCAGGTTCAGCACGCCGACAACGATCAGCGGCAATATCGCGACCGCCGGATGCGCCAGCCGCGCGGTGTCCACAGGTTCCGGCTCGTTGAAATGCCCCTCGCCGTACCCTTCGCCCGCGGCCAGCGCGACGCGCCGCCGCCAATCGAGGTACGCAAGCCCCAGCCCAAGCACGAGCACGCCCGCGATCGTCCCGAGCCACGGCGCGGCCCACGTGTCCGTCTTGAAGAACGTCGTCGGGATTATGTTCTGAATCTGCGGCGAGCCCGGCAGCGAGTCCATCGAAAACGTGAACGACCCCAACGCGATCGTCGCCGGGATCAGCCGCTTCGGGATGTCGCCCTGGCGAAACATCTCCGCCGCGAACGGATACACGGCGAACACCACCACGAACAGCGACACGCCGCCGTACGTCAGCAACCCGCACACGAGCACAATCGTCACAATCGCGCGCCCGCTTCCCACCACGCGGATCACCGCCGACACGATCGCCTTCGAGAACCCCGCCAGCTCAACGCACTTGCCAAACACCGCGCCCAGCAAAAACACCGGAAAGTAATTGCGAATGAACCCGACCATCTTGTCCATGAACAAGCCGGAGAACACCGTCGGCACCGCATTCGGGTCCGTCAGCAGCACCGCCAGCATCGCCGCAATCGGCGCGAACAGAATCACGCTGTACCCGCGATACGCCGCGGTAATCAGAATCCCCAGCGCAAGCAGCGCGATAAATAGGTCCATGCAGCAGTTCCGCTCCCGGCTAGTGGCGCGGAATCAAACCAAATTCGGAAGGATCGATCAATACCCACTACTTGGATGTTGGATTGCTCCCAATGGGGACCGGATGCTGCGCTTCCATCCGTATCTCAATGCCGCGTCGCGTCTCGCCGCCCTTCAGCGGCGGTATGTCGACAAGCGTCTTCTCATAGCCCGCCGCCGTCACTATGACAACGTTCGACCCGGCAGAGATATGCGACAGATTGAACTGTCCGTGGGCATCCCTCACATTTTCGTCGCCGAAGCGAATCCCCCCGGAGATAACACGGAACTCCCTCACCGGCGAGCCGTCTTTCCCGTCAACCACAGTGCCGCAGATAGCCCCACGGTCTGCCAAAACGATTTCCACATCTGAGGTTCCCGCCGTCACTTCTTTCGAGGCCTCAGTTAGGTCGAAGTCGAAGCTGTAGACATCAATGCTGCAAGGACCCTCCGCCAGTCCCTCGATGCGAAATCGTCCGCTTTCATCAGTCTGGACCTCCGGCGTCCTTGCTGGTAAGGGTGGCGCGCAACAGCCTGTGTCTGCCATCAGCGTTGCCCGCACTGGAGCGCCTCGGCTGTCTACAACGCGGCCGGATATGGTCAACCCGGGTACATCCTTATGCGGCGCTTTGACATAAACGAGTCGCACGCCGGATTTTTGCTCGCCCGCCGCGAGGTCGACTTCCAAGGCTGGTTCCGCTGGGACCGCTCCGTCCGTCGGGTCGAGGCGGACTTCGTGAGTGCCCGCCTCCAGCCCGTGAATAGTGAATGTCCCGTTGGCATCAGTCCGACTCATGCTGCCGCCTCCAGGCGCATCTGGGTATCGGCGTATTGCTCGCGCGTAAACGTTCGGCTTCGGTTGGTTTGTCTCGTCCAGGACGACGCCCGAGATTGTGCTCTCGATTCTCATGGTCAAGACCAAATTGGCAACGTCGCTGTCCTCGAGCGAGACCTCTCGGTCCTCGCGTCGAGTGGCCGCCATCGTCAATCCATCCGCCTCGGCGTACACGGTGATTTTAGTTCTCGGCTCGCAGCCGTCCAGCGCGAATCGTCCGTCGTCATCGGCGATGGAGTTCTCGGTGAATGAAGCGGCGTATCCGCTCCCCCAATACCCCGTTAGCCGGGCTCGCGCGACTGGTTTTCCGCGCTCGTCCACAACCGTTCCGGAAATCCGCAACCCGCGCTCTTGCGCAAAATTGATGTCGCCAATCTCCTCATCACCAGTTATTGTTACGGTCCACGGATCGCCAGACGTGCTGGGATTTGTCCCGCGGACCAAGTGCCCCGGCAACCGATCCTGCTCGATACGATAGGTTCGCGCACTCAAGCCCGATAGCCGAAACGTTCCGTCTCGCCCCGATCGCGTATGAGACACGTCCTGATTATTCAAACTGCGAGCGTGGAGCTCGACGCCCGCAAGCGCGGCTCCAGAGTCCTTTTCCGTCACGCGACCAGACACACTTCCGCCCGCCGCGTATGCCGTTTGCACGTCAATGAGTCGCAAAGACGCGCCGACAAGAGTGAGCACAATCACGTATCGCCAGTTCATCGCAGTCAGTTACCGCACCGTTGAATCTATGACACCGACTCGAACAGCCGCGCAAGTCATATATTCCAATTTAGCACAGCGGCGCCTGCATGTTCGGCGGATTGACAAGAGTTGACCCCTTGTTTAGCGCTTGTCTGTATTGAGCATTTGCAGCGTTGCCCCGTTGTTTCCAAACCCGCTTTCTCGCACCGCCGATGCAACAAGCCACGCAACGTAATAGGGAGGACTTCGGAAACGTCGGACTGAAAGCGCTAATGGGCGGACGGCACAACCCCGTACGTCTTGTAGAACATATTCTGAAACAAACCCGCCGGGTCGTATTCGCGCTTCTTCGCGAAGAACTCCTTCGCCATCGGATACGCCCGCTCGAACTGTCCCTGCGTCGCGTGCAAGCGGTAGGGGAGGTAATACCTTCCGTCGCAAGCGAGCGCCGCGTCGATCATCTCTCGCGTCATCGCTGCCATCGCATCATCGCCGGCGGGCGTGCGCGGATAGGTGAACAGCATCACAAACGCGATCATCGGCTTGTCCACGTAGCGCAGGAATGCGTCACGGTCCTCTTCGACGCCGCGCACCGTGACGTTCATCAGGTCGCCGTGATGCGCCGGAACGATGCGGCGCATGTCGCGCAGAAATTGCGCGACCTTCGCCTGGGGGATGAAATACTCATGCAAAATGTCGGTCGACGCATCGGTCCGGTTTTCGTAGACGTTTGCCGGCGCGTTCAGCAACTCGTTCCGCGAAAATTCCTTCTTCCATACATGCGGCATCAACTGCGTCTCGGCTGTCCAGCGCAGCCACTTGCCGTAGTCGCTCCCCGCCGATCCGCGGATGACCGCGCGGCGCAAGCCCGGCGCCTGCAAGTCCGCCAACGGCGGAGGCGTGCCCTCCAGCGGACTGAACGCCGTCACGATTACGTCCTGCAGAAATCGATCGGGAACGATGTTGAGCCGGCCAAACATCATCGTCGCCTTCGGGTGCCGCCGCTGCGTCTCTTCGAACGCCGTGAAGCCCTCGTCGACCGAAAACGACTCCTGTTCGCGGTAGAGTCGAACATTCATCGTGACCCGCAAATCCGCATCGAGGATCACGCCGAGGAGTCCGTAGCCGCCCAGCGCGAGCGAGAACAACTCCCTGTTTTCGTTCCGGCTGCACTTTCGGATTTCGCCGCTCGCCAGCATGATGCGGAACGACTCGACCGTGGCCGCAATCGGCGGATGGCCGTACTGCCAGCCGTGGCAATTCACGCTGAGCGATCCGCCGATCGTGAAGTCGTTGTTCGACTGCATGACCTGCACCGAGAGGCCTTTCGGATCGAGAAAGCCGATGACATCGGCCCACGTCGCGCCGGTCTGCACATGCAATATGCGCGTCGGCTCGTCCACCGACATCGCCTTGAACGGCCGCATGTCAACGACGATTCCATCCGGCGCGATCGTGTGCCCACCCATGCTGTGCCGCGCACCCGCGATCGAAACGGACAGTTTCTCCGTCGTCGCGCGCCGCAGCAACGCTGCAAGCTGCTGCTCCGCCTGCGCGGTGTCTGCCGGAATCGGCCACACCTCGCGCACTTTCGTCTGATCCAGCCGGCTAAAGTCGTCCGCGAAACCCGACGGTGTCGCGCGCACCTCGTTCTTGTCCGCCGCGATAGCGCGCAGCAGGTGGTAAGCCGGATGCGCAAATGCGGCGGCAAGCAGGAGAACTATGACGACCAAACCCGCGATGACCCATCGCAATCTCGTGCGCCGTCGCGCCACTGGCGCGCCCTCACTGGCCATGCGATTGTTTCCAGTCCGCCAGCGGATGCCGGCGTCGCTTCAGGGGAAGTGCAACGCGTCCGCCGGTCGCCGCGCACTCGAATACCGCCTGCGTCATCTCGAGCGCAGCCCGCCCCGCCTCAAGTCCGGTGAAAGGAGCGCGATCATGTTCGATGGCATCCACGAGATCGTCAACGATCGGTTTGTAATGCCCGACCGGACTCTCGCCAACATCGATCGCCGGTTGCTCCGGGATGGGGAGCCACATCCCTGCATTTTCGTCCTCCGTCCACGCGGGCGATGGAAAATATCTCACCAGGGGAATCGGCGTCATGCGAATCGTGACGATTCCCTTCGTGCCGTAGATGTCCAGTCCCCAGCGCCCGCCGCCGCCGTCTGCGCCTTTTACCGACGAGAAGAAACCGCGTACGCCGTTGTCAAAACCGTACCGCGCGTGGATCGTGTCGCCAACAATCGGCCCGAGCGGCTCCGTCGCCTCGCGAACATCGGCGGGCGTCACGGGCCGGCCGTCCTGCAATACTTCGGCTTCGCACCACTGCGGCGCGCCCGCGAAGTATCGCATCAAATCAAACACATGCGCGCCGAGCACAATCAGGTCCTCGCCGCCGGACCGCGCATCTTCCTTTCCGCGCCCGCGCATCTCAAGTACGCGTCCAACGATCCCCTCGTCAACGACCTGTTGCCGCGCATGGCGCACGACCGGCGACGCCCGGAAGTTGAACGCAATCGCCCACTTCAATTTCTTCGCGTCCATCGTACGGATGACTTCGTCCGCTTCCGCAAGGTCAGGCGCCAGCGGTTTCTCGATGATCCCGTGTGCACCCGCTTCGGCGCACGCAAGTAGATATTCCTTGTGCCGGTCTGTGCATCGCGGCGCAATCGCAACAAGATCGGGCTTTTCCTTCGCGAGCATCTCCCGCCAGTCGGCGTAAAGCCGTTGCGCTTTCGCTTCCGCGCCATGCGATTTCCGCCCGGCCTCGTCGGGGTCAGCGAGGCCGACAACATCAATGTCGTCGCGCAGCCCCCACAGCAGGTGCAGGTTGTGCCCATAATCGCCGTGCCCCGTATCGCCGATCACGCACGCGCGGTAACGTTTGCTCTCGCCCCTCGCCGGCGTTCCGAAAACGGTTGCACCCGCGATCGCCGCCGTCGCCAAGAATGTCCGCCGATCCATGGCTCAGACTTCCGGCAACTCGTACCCGCGGCGATACGTCCGCCCGAGCAACTTCGTCGCGTCATGGTCGCCGCGGCATTTCACCGCATCCGCGTCAAATTCGAGTATGTGTCCCGTGCGCGTCGCGATGTTGCCCAGGTGACACAGCGACGCCGAAATCGCCCCTTCCGTGATCGGCGCGTTCAGCTTCGACGGGTCATTCGCCGCGACCGCGTCAATGAAGTTGGGCATGTGGTCGCGGATGTCCACGCCGCCGCCAATCTTCTCCGGTTCCTTGCCCTTCAGCGTCACGATGCATCCGTCGCGCCCAATATCCAGCCGGCCGTTGTCGCCGTAGAACACGTTGCCGTTCTCGTGGCCCTCAAGCGTGTAGTCGGTCCACAAACGCATCTCGTAGATGAGCGAGCAACCGTCGTATTCGTACGTGACGAGTTGGTTGTCCGGCGTCTCGTGATCGTCGTCGTAGAAAAGCTGCCCGCCCGATGCCACGACTCGCTTCGGATATCCGACCCCGAGTCCCCACCGCGCGACGTCAATCTGGTGCACACCGTCGTTCGCGATGTCTCCGCAGCCGTAGTCCCAGAACCAGTGCCAGTTGTAGTGCCAGCGGTTCGTGGTGAATTCGTGCAGCGGCGCCGGGCCCGTCCACCGGTCGTAGTTCACGCCCGGCGGCGGAGAGGACGTCGGCGCGCGCCCAATCGGCTCGCGATACTGGTGGTTGATCGCCTTTGCGACGCGCACCTTGCCGAGCTTGCCGTCGCGCAGATATTGGATTGCCGTCTGAACGCCCTTGCTGCTTCGGCTCTGCGTCCCGTGCTGCACGCATTTGCCCGTCTTCTTCGTCGCGGCCAGCAACGCGACCCCCTCGCGCACGTTGTGGCAACACGGCTTCTCGACGTACACATGCTTGCCCGCCTTCAACGCATGCAGTGCGACCGGCGTGTGCCAGTGATCGCACGTCGCAATGCTCACGCTGTCGATCGATTTGTCCGCGAGCAACTCGAAGAAGTCCGTCGTCGTCTTCACGTTTTCCGAGTGCTTCACATGCTTGCGCGCCTCGGCTACGCGTTCAGGGTCAACGTCGCACAGCCCGACCACCTGGCAGTTCTCTATCGCATCAAACGTGCGCGTATGCGCCGTGCCCTGGCTCCCCGTGCCAATCACCGCATGCCGCACGCGCCGCCCAGATTCGGCCGCACGCGCGCCACTCGAAGCCGCCGTAACTGCCACCGCCGCCGCACTCGTCCCCAAGAACTCCCTGCGCGTTGGTTCCATCATAGTCCCGCCCTCCACGTTTCAGCGGCAGCCTACCACTCGCTTCGGGGTCTCGCCACTCGACGACGTGTCCCATCGGTCCCATCGGTCCCATCCGTCCCATCCGTCCCATATCATCTCAACCTTCCCCAAACATCGCCGTATAATGCCGATACCAGTCGCTCTGAAACCGTTCCTCGGGATCGATCTCCAGTTTCTTCCGCAAGAATTCCGGAAACTGTGGATAGCACGCCAGCACCTGCTGCTTTGTCGCCCACCGGTGATAGGTCAGGTAGTAGCTGCCGCGCCTGCGAATCGCCAAGTCGATCAGCCGTCGAAACGCGTCCGCGCCGCGCACCAAGCCGTCCGGCGTATGCTCGACGTGAAGATTGAAAATCACGCACGCCCACGGCTCTTTTGCCCAAGCCAGGAAACTCTCGTCATCGCGTTCGATCAGCCGAATGGTGCCGTAAATCACTTCCGTCTTGTTCCGCCGCAAATCTTCCGCCGCCTCCACCATGAATTCGGCCAGCGACGCCCGCGGCACATAGAGCTCAGTTATCATCTCCGTCGACGGCGCGCGCGCTCCGAGCCAGTGGTCGAGCGAGCCGTGGTAGTCGTCCACGTATTCGCTCAGTTGGTGCGTGTCCGACCAGTAAATCTGCCCCGACGTCGACGTGTAGTAGTCGGCATACACCTTGAACGCCCGAGCCTTGTCCGTATGCGCAAGGTATGCCAGCTTTTTCCAGTCCATCGCCGACAGGTGCTTCTGCCCGCCCGGGATCGGCGTTTCCATCGCCACCGGGCGATAGCACGAAAATACGCCCCTCTGCAGGAAGTCGTCGGACGCCGCGTCAGTCGAATACTGCAAGTCGCCGTAGGTGAACCCGTCCGCGATTCGCTGATCGCACTGCCGCACAAACTCGTCCACGTTGATCAATTCGGCGACACGTTCAACTTTTTGCCGCCGCGTCAGTCGCAGCTTAAGCGAATACACGAACCCGAACAACCCGTATCCGCCCGCGAGCAGACCAAACAGTTCCCAGTTCTCGTCCCGGCTGCATAGAAGTTCGTGTCCGTTGGCGTCAAGGACCCTTACCGACTCGATGTCGCTGACAAACGGCTTCATCTTCAACCCTCGGCTGTGGATGTTCGAGCTCATTGCGCCGCCAATCGAAAGTCGATCTGCGCCTGTCTGCTTTTGTGTGATGGCCCACGGCGCCACTTCCGCGGCTTGCAGGCTGCTGAGGCGGTGAACCAATTCAGGCCACTGGATGCCTGCTTCCACTTCCACCACTCCACGCTCCCGGTCAAAACCCAGCACGCGGTTCAGCGCCCGCGTGTCCAGGAGCACGGCGTCGGTTGCAAACTGCTGCCCGCCCATCGAGTGCCGCCCGCCCGCAATCGCGATCGATTTCTTCGCGCGCGCCGCACGCAGCAGCGCCCCACGTGCCGCGTCGAGACTCTGTATCGGCTCCACGCGTTCGACCCATGTCTCGTTCAATCGCGAATGGATGTCGTTCACCCGGACCGCCGCGGGCGGCTTCGGCAGACTCACGCATCCCGACAGCCCCGCGGCGGCCATCGCACCGGCCGCACCCAAGAATTCCCGTCGACCCAACATGGTCCTATCCTCCCGGATCCGGCCCTCTTGCGCGGATCCCATACCCGGCAAGCGCTGGTCTCTGGAGGCTCGAATCTCCCTCCACAGCGAAGTATGTTTTAATATAAACCGTATTATATCAAATTGTATGAAACTAATCGTTCTCCCGAAAATGCGATCTTCCATAAAGGACCTTGTTTCGCACGCAGGGTTTTCAATAGCTCGACCCTTGTCTCGCACTTCACCCCTCGATCCATTCGGAGGGCAACAGGCATTGCTATGTAATAGGTGAAGTCATCCGACGCCCGGCGTGCACCGGTCCATCTGTTACCATGCGCGACCATCGAGAGGCTTTTCGGAATGGCGGAGACATCCACGAAATTTGTTGTCGGCTTGGCGCAGTTCCGGGTTGGCACCGACCCCGCGCAAAACTTGCGCTCCGCCGTCGGCTGGTTCGAGAAGGCGGTTAAAGCCGGTGCGCAGGTCGTCTGCCTGCCTGAGCTATATCGCAGCCAGTACTTCTGCCAGAAGGAGGACGCCGCGCTCTTCGATCTCGCCGAAACCGTGCCCGGCGAGAGCGTGCGCGAGTTCCAGGCGGCCGCGAAGCGCCTGAACGCCGCGGTCATCGTCCCGCTCTTCGAGCGCCGCGCGGCGGGCGTCTACCACAACAGCGCCGTCGCCATCGACGCCACCGGCGACGTCCTCGGGACGTACCGCAAGATGCACATCCCCGACGACCCCGCCTATTACGAAAAGTATTACTTCGCCCCAGGCGACCTCGGCTTCAAAGCGTTCGATACAAAGTACGGCCGCGTCGGCACGCTCATCTGCTGGGACCAGTGGTACCCGGAGGCGGCGCGGCTCACGGCGCTGCGCGGCGCGGCAGCGATCTTTTATCCGACCGCGATCGGTTGGCACCCGGCAGAGAAGGAGAAGTATGGCGCGGCGCAGCGCGATGCGTGGATGACCGTCCAGCGCGGCCATGCGATCGCGAATGGCGTCTACGTTGCGGCAGTGAATCGCGTCGGCTTCGAGCAGCCGGTGAAGGAACAAGCCGGACTCGAATTCTGGGGCACGTCGTTCGTCTGCGATCCGCAGGGCGTCATGCTCGCGCAAGGCTCGGTCGACAAGGAGGAAGTGCTCACGGCCGAGATCGATCTCGGGCACCTTGAGACCATCCGCCGCAACTGGCCCTTCCTGCGCGACCGCCGCATCGACGCCTACGGCGATATCACTCGCCGCTACATCGACGAAGCCTAGGCAATGGCCCGCGCACCACGCACCGCCAACGCTACGGTTCGTTTCCCCGCCGAGTGGGAGCCGCACGCGGGCACATTGCTGGCTTGGCCGGTAAACAAGGCTGACTGGCCGGGAAAATTCGAGCCCATCCCCTGGGTGTTCGCGGAAATCGTTCGCGCACTCACGCCGAGTGAGATCGTTCATCTCCTGATCCCGCCGTCGCGCAGGGTGCAGATCGCAGACGTGCTCAAGCGCGCCAGCGTCGATGTGAAGCGCGTTCGTTTTTTGCCCGTCGCGATGGACCGCGGCTGGATGCGCGATTGCAGCCCCGCGTTTGTCGTCGAGAATCGAAAGCTCGTCGCTGTGCAGTTTGGGTTCAACGCGTGGGCCAAGTACGACAACTGGCGCAAAGATGCCAAGGCCGCACCGCTTCTGGCTCGCCGCGCGAAGGCTGCGGGGATCGCCGCAGAGCACGACGGCCGTCGCGTCGTGCTCGAAGGCGGGGCCATCGACGGTAATGGCGCCGGCACCTTACTCACGACCGAAGAATGCCTGCTTGATCCAAAAGTACAAGTTCGCAACCCCAAGTTCACCCTCAACGATTACGAAGCCGTTTTCCAGAAATATTTGGGCATCAAAAAAACTATTTGGCTTGGCAAGGGCATTGCCGGCGATGACACACACGGCCATGTGGACGACCTGTGCCGCTTCATCGGCCACGCGCGCGTCGCACTGTGCAGTGAGAAAAATCCGCGCGATGCGAACTATCGCGCGCTTGAAGAGAATCGCGAGCGACTGCAACGCGCGAAGACCGCAGATGGCCGACGTATAGAAAGCGTACCGCTCCCCATGCCTGCGCCGGTCGTGTTCGATGGCGTGCGGTTGCCCGCGAGTTATGCCAACTTCTACATCGCGAACGATCGCGTGCTTGCGCCGACCTTTAACGATCCGAATGACCGCATTGCGCTGGGTATCCTCGGCGAACTGTTTCCAAGGAGGAAGATCGTGGGAATCCATGCCGTCGATCTCGTGTGGGGCTTGGGCACGTTGCACTGCCTGACACACGAGATTCCGCAGCTCTGATCGCGTGATATATTGACGCCAAAGCGCTGTTCACAGGAGAGGTCTCATGTCGCGCATAGTCCCCATGATTCTCAGTTTCGCGGTGGGTGCTGTTGCCGCCGCCGGGATTTCGTACTACGTGATGCACGGCGCAGCGAACAACACCACAGCCTCAGTCCGGGCGGATAGTTCCTCGCGTCCAGATCAAACTGGCGATGCCGTGAAGAAGTCCGAGGGCGACTTGAAGGACAAGCTCGCGAAGGCCGAGGCGCGCGTCCGCGAACTCGAGGAGGCCGCAACGAAGCCGGACGAACCGGCAAAGACGCCCGAAGACAACGATAAGAAACCCAATGCGAAGAAGCCGTCGTTGGACGAAATCCGCGCCGCGATCCAAAAAAATGCCGGCGCGAGCGCCCAGATTCAGGCCATCACCGAACTGATGTACGCAGACTTGTTCAAGGACCTCGATCTTTCTCCGGAGAACAAAGCCGCGCTACGCCAGTTGCTTCTCGACGAATACAAGGAAGAGATGGCGCTCTCGCAGTACGCGATGTCGAAAGGGGACGTGCCCTGGAACCAGGTCGCCAAGTGGCGAGACGAGGAACGCGCGGCGCTGGACCAGCAGGTGCAGGCGCTGCTCGACAAGGAAAAGTACAAGACCTGGCACGACTATGCGGACGCGATCGACGATCGCTCCGTCGAGGCGAGCTTGAGAAACCAAATCCGTGCTTTCTCCAGCGGCCTGACCGACGCTAACTTCGAAGCGGTCATGCAGGTCGCGATGGACGAGTTCCGCGCTGAACAGGAAGCACTCGATCGCTCGAATACGCCGTTCACCGTCGCCGAGAATCTCAACTACCAGATTCGCGCGATGGACGGCATGCGCGACCGTTTGCGCCAATCGCTGCCCGCCGACCAGTTCGCCGAAATCGAAAACTGGCTGAACATGGGCACGAACCTCTTCAAGCAGCAACTCGCCGCCCTGCAGAAGAAGGCCTGAGGCCGCATCTCGGTGCTGAAGCGATTCGACCCCGCACTCTCGAGTGAGCAATGGGACGCCGTCTTCATTGGGTCCGGGCCAGGCAGCCTGACAGCGGCAGCGATCCTCGCGCGAGCGGGCAGACGTGTGCTGGTCCTCGAGCGGCACTACGAGCCGGGCGGATTCAGTCACACGTTCAAGCGCAAAGGTTTCGAGTGGGACGTTGGCGTCCACTACATCGGCGTCGTCCACAAGGAGCGCGGCGTCGAGCGCCGTATCTTCGACTACATCTCCAAAGGCCGCATCCAGTGGGCGCCCATGGGCGACCCTTACGACCGCGCGATCATCGACGGCGAGGTCTACGACTTCGTATCGGGGCCGGACCGGCAGCTCGAACTGTGGATCAACCATTTCCCCAAGGACGAGGTCGCGATTCGCAAATACTGGGAATTGATCCGCGACTGCGCGCGGCAGGCTGGACCGTTCTTCGGCCAAAAGGCGCTGCCCGCGCCGTTCGGGTCGATCATGAAACCGTTCATGTCGCGCAAGTTCATGTCGTATGCGCGCCGCACGACCTACGACGTCCTGCGCGAGCTGACGAACAACGAGACGCTCATCACGGTCCTATGCGCGCAATGTGGCGACTACGGCCTCCCGCCGCGTGACAGCAGTTTCGCTATCCACGCGATGGTGGTGAACCATTATCGCGATGGCGGCAACTATCCCACGGGCGGTGCCTCGCGCATCGCAGACGGCATCATCGACACAATCGTAGCCAACGGTGGTGTTGTGTCAGTACGCGCACCGATCGGGAAAATTGTCGTGGAGAAGGGAGTTGCCGTCGGTGTCGCGCTCGAATCTGGCGACGTCGTCCGTGCCGAGCGCGTCGTGAGCGGCGTCGGAGTGCGCAATACGTTCGAGCGATTGTTGCCGGACTCGATACCGACTCCGCCGGCGATCGCGCGCGATCTCGAACGGACCAAACCCTCCTACGGCCACTGTTGCCTGTACCTCGGACTCGATTCGTCTGCCGAGGCGCTGCGACTGCCGAAGTACAATTACTGGTGTTACGACCCGTGGACGGGCGCGAAGGCTGACGGTGCGCGCATTCCCGCGGCCTATATCTCGTTCCCGTCGGCCAAGGATCCCGAGTGGCGCGCGAAGCACGGCGACACCGCGACGGTCCAATGCATCGGCTTTGGCGGCTTCGACGACTTCGCGCAGTGGGCCGACTCGCCATGGCGCCGGCGCGGCGACGACTATGAAGCAGCGAAGGATGTATTCCAGAATCAGATGCTCGGAATTCTCAGCGGATTGCATCCGAATGTCCGCCAGCACGTCGCCTGGGCCGAAGTCTCGACGCCGCTCTCGACCGCGCACTTCGCGGGTTATCCCCGCGGCGAAATCTATGGCCTCGAGCACACGCCAGCGCGCTTCGCGCTTAACTGGCTTCGCCCGCGCACGTTTCTGCCCGGACTGTGGCTAACTGGACAAGACATTGTTACGTGCGGCGTCGGCGGCGCGCTGATGTCCGGCGTCGTTACCGCGTCGGCAATCCTTGGGAAGAATATGGTCACGGAAATAATGCGCGGGTAGATAATCGCGTTCCAATCGGGAGCGAAGCGCGATCGTTTTCTCCCTAAAATTTTTTGGTCCCTCCCCGTGTTAACGGGTGGGGGATGATCGTATGCGTATCGCGCAGTTGGCGCCGCTGGTTGAAAGCGTCCCTCCACAATTGTACGGCGGCACGGAACGGGTAGTTTCCGCGCTCACTGAGGCGCTGGTCCAAGCCGGGCACGATGTTACTCTTTACGCAAGTGGTGATTCGCAAACGAGCGCCCGGCTCGTACCGATCGTGGATAGCGCGTTGCGCCTGCATCCCACGTACAAGGATGCGCTGCCGCACCACTATTGCTTGATCGAACGATTGCTCCGCGAAAACGCTCCGTACGACGTGATCCACTCGCACATTGACTATATTTTCTTTCCCTTTTCGCGGCGCATCGACATCCCGGTCGTGACGACGCTGCATGGTTGCCTGGACTTCCCTGATCTGCCGCCGCTCTACGACGAGTATCGCGACGTGGGGGTGGTGTCCATTTCCGACTCGCAGCGGGTGCCGTTGCCGCAAGCGAATTGGCTCGGCACTGTGTACCACGGTTATTCGCCGGCGAATTTCTCGTTTCACGAACGCCCAGAAGAGCCCGAGCACGTCGTATTTTTGGGACGGATTAGCCGCGAGAAAGGACCGGACGCGGCAATACGCGCGGCGCAACAGGCCAAGATCCCGCTGAAAATTGCGGCCAAGGTCGATGACGCCGATGTGGCCTTCTTCGAGTCCGAGATCAAGCCATTGCTGGATCATCCAGGCGTGGAGTTTGTCGGCGAAGTGGGCGACGATCGGAAATGTGACTTCGTGGGCAAGGCGCTCGCCCTCCTTTTTCTTATCGACTGGCAGGAACCGTTCGGGCTAGTGATGATCGAGTCGCTCGCCTGTGGGACGCCGGTCATCGCGCGGCCATGCGGGTCCGTCCCCGAAATCATCCGCGACGGGGTGACCGGATTCCTGGTCGATACGGTCGATGACGCCGTCGCCGCACTGGGGCGCATCCACGAGATTGATCGGCGCGAATGCAGGCGGGACTTCGAGGAGCGGTTCAGCGACGCGCGCATGATGCGTGACTACCTTCGCATCTACAAACGGGCGATCGCCGAACGATCGCAATCGCTGATCGTGGCGTAACCAGGAGAACCCTTTCGTGGACGTCATTTCCGTCGACGAGCAGTACTACATCCTTGCCAGTTCCTCGCTCGCGCGAGAGCGCACCTGCGTGCTCAAACAGGGCGATTCGTTCGGTATATTCGATTGTCACGGAGACATCCGGCCAAGGGGCGTGGAGAGTCACGGCATCTTCCACGATGGCTGCCGCTATCTATCGCGGTTTACGCTGACGATCGACAAGAAGACGCCGCTGCTGCTCAGCTCCACCGTGAAGGAAGATAACGATCTCCTCACGGTCGACATGACGAACCCCGACTTCATCGGCCCGGACGGTGAACTGGTGAAGCGCGGACAACTCCACATCGGCCGATCGATATTCTTGTGGAAGGCGGCGTGCTTCGAGAAGGTGATCTTTACCAATTTTGGCCACACGCCAGTCAGCTTTTCCGCGAGCTTCCGCTTCGAGGCCGATTGCGTAGACATTTTTGAGGTGCGCGGCGTCCACCGTGCGCACCGCGGCAAGTACCTTCCGTCGCAGCACAACGGGAACGAAACGATCCTCGGCTACGTGGGGCTCGATGACATCACGCGGCACACGCGTGTGCATTTCGAAACGCAGCCTACACGTCTGGACGACGGCCACGCCCAATACGCGCTCACCCTAGCGCCCCGCGAGTCGTTCACGTGTGCGCTGCGCGTGAGTTTTGAGAAGCACAATGGAATTGCAGTCGGACCGAACTACGACGACGCCTTGCGCGACTGGCGGCACGATCACCAGGAATTCTGGGAGGGCGCATGTCGAATCTCCACGTCGAACGCTTCGTTCAACGAGTGGATCGAGCGATCGAATTCGGACCTGGCGATGATGCTCACGCGCACAGCGCAGGGCCGGTATCCGTACGCTGGCATCCCATGGTTCAGCACGGTCTTCGGGCGCGACGGCATCATTTGTGCCTTGCAGACGCTATGGAACTATCCCGCGATTGCCGAAGGCGTGCTCCGCTTCCTTGCCGCGCACCAAGCCAGCAGCTACGAGCCTGAGCGCGACGCCGAGCCGGGAAAAATCCTGCACGAAGTCCGATCGGGCGAGATGGCCGCGCTCAATGAAATCCCGTTCGGGAAGTACTACGGGTCTGTGGACTCCACGCCGCTCTTCCTTCTTCTGGCCGGCCGATACTTCGAGCGCACGGGCAATAAGCGGTTCATGGCCGAGTTGTGGCCGCACATTGAACGCGCGCTGAGTTGGATCGAAACAGATGGCGATTTGGACCACGACGGATTCATCGAGTATCAGCGGCGATCGTCAAAAGGACTGCTGCAGCACGGGTGGCGTGACTCCGATGACGCTGTTTTCCATGCCGATGGATCGAACGCGGTCGGCCCGCTCGCACTGTGCGAAGTACAGGGTTATGTCTACGAGGCGCGCCTGCGCGCGGCACAGATCGCCGCGGCGCTGGGTAAGCGCGACTCGGCCCGCGCGCAGCGGGACGCGGCGAAGTCGCTGCGTCGGCGTTTTCATGAGGCTTTCTGGCTGGATGACTTGAGCACGTACGCGCTCGCGCTCGATGGGGAGAAGCGTCCGTGCCGCGTGCGCTCATCGTGCGCCGGTCAATGCCTTTATACCGGCATCGCGGTTGAACACGCCGCGAATCAACTCGTGCAGGGACTCATGAGCGACGACTTCTACAGCGGCTGGGGCGTTCGCACGATCGCGACCACAGAGGCGCGCTACAACCCGATGTCCTATCACAACGGGTCGGTCTGGCCGCACGACAATGCGCTCATCGCAGCGGGCCTTGCGAGGTATGGGCACAAAAACAAGGCCGCCGAGATTTTCAACGGCATGTACGAAGTGAGCCGGTTTATCGAGCTGTGCCGATTGCCGGAACTGTTTTGCGGATTCACGCGGCGCGACGGCGAGGGCCCGATCTTTTATCCCGTCGCTTGCACTCCTCAGGCGTGGGCCTCCGCGGCGATCTTCATGTTTCTTGAATCGTGCCTGGGGCTAAATATCGTCGCGCACGAGTACCGCGTCGTGTTTCACCGGCCGATCCTGCCGGGTTTTCTCGACGAGGTTGTCATAGAGAATCTGCGCGTGAACGACGCAAGCGTCGACGTTCAGCTTCGTCGGCACGTGAATGACGTCGGCGTCAACGTCATTCGCCGCGACGGCAACGTCGAAGTAGTGGCGATTAAGTAAACCTAGTGCGCCGCGACCGCTGGGACAATCTCGATCTTCACCTTGTCGGGCCCGAGCACGTAGGTCGGCGAGTTCGGGGCTTGCGACGGCACGAACTCTGTCTGGACTTCGTGGAGACGCTTGATCTCATCCTCGACTTTGTCGAATTTCCAGCCGACATGATCGATTGAGTGTCCGACCGAACCGTCGACTTTGTCGGCCTTGCCGACGAGAAGCCACATTTTGCCATAGCGCACGCCGGGTATTTGCGCGACGCCTTTGAAGGACTCCGGCTTGCCGCCCATGATGTCGGCGTACCATTTCACCGTCGACGCGGGGTCAGGCGAGCGGAGATGCACGTGATGAAATCCAAGGAGGTCTTTGTCGTCGAGCACTTCGATTTTCGTGCCCCACGGATCTTCGACGAACGCGTAGCTGAATCCGCCGGCCGGCAAGCTCTTGGAATCCGCGGTTATCTTCACGCCGGCCGCCTTTAGTTCCGTGATCTTCGCGGCCAGATCGTTCACCGAAAATCCGATGTGATCGATCGCCGATCCCGCACTGGGCTTGGTTTCCGGGGTGCTCTGGCGAAATTTCACGAGTTCGTTGTCGAACAAGACCGCGTCGAACGGACCCGCCTTGGTCACCTTGCCACCAAAATTCTTCGCGTACCATTGCGCGGCCTCCATTGTGTTCGGCGCGAGAAGATGGACGTGGTCCCAGTCACCGGCGTAAGCAGGCATCCCGCATACAGCTAGCAGCGCGGCTACGGTAAGGCGACTGAAAGTTGACGTGACATTCATGGGAAGTTCTCCTCTACACAGTGCGTCGGCCTGTTGCATTGCCGGTTGATCCGACGCGTCATCCTGCCTAATCTGTGCGGCGCGGGCAAGTAGCCATGCGGGAGCGGAAAATGACGCGGGTGTTTGTAACGCGCGAGTTGCTCGGCCGGGCGCACCGGATGCTCGGGTACGCGCTGGGGCCGATGAGCGTGGAGGCGTATGGCGAGGACCGCGTCATCCCGCGCGAGGCGCTGCTTGCGGGCGTCAAGGATGCGGACGCGATCCTCTGCATGCTGACCGAGCGGATAAACGCCGAGGCGTTCGAGGCGGCGGGACCGCAGCTCCGCTGCGTGTCGAACTTTGCGGTCGGCTACGACAACATCGACGTCGCGGAGGCTACGCGACGCGGAATCGCGGTCTTCAACACGCCTGATGTGCTCACCGAGACCACGGCCGACCTGGCTTGGGCGCTCATTCTCGGCGTCCAGCGACGGATACTCGATGCCGAGTCGTACTTGCGCGATGGTAAGTGGACGAGTTGGAGTCCGCGGCTGCTGCTCGGCCGCGATGTGCACGGAAAGACGCTCGGCATTTTTGGCCTTGGCCGCATCGGCCGCGCGGCCGCCCGGCGCGCGTCAGGATTCGGGATGCGCGTGCTGTATTGCAACCGCACTCGCTTGAGCGACGACGAAGAGCGCACACTTGACGTGACCTATGCCGGCAAAGGGACGCTGCTGGCGGAGTCGGACATTATCAGCATTCACTGCCCCATGAGCGCCGAGACGCGGCACGCTTTTTCTTCCGCGGAATTTGAGCAGATGAAGAAGTCTGCAATTCTCGTGAACACGGCGCGTGGCCCGATCGTGGACGAAGCCGCGCTTGCTGAGGCGTTGCACGCGGGCGAGATTGCCGGCGCGGGCATCGACGTCTTCGAGAAGGAGCCTGAAATTCACCCGCGACTGCTCTCCGCGCCAAACACGTTGCTCCTGCCCCACGTCGGCTCGGCGACCGAAGAAACACGCGCGGCAATGGCCGAACTGGCCGCGGAGAACTTGATCAATTTTCTGACGCGCGGCGACATGACGAACTGCGTGAATCGCGACGCACTCGCTCAGGCGAAAGCGGGGTCGTAATTAGTTTTTCAGAGTTTTTAGGAAGCCTAAGATCGCTTTATTCGTTTCGTCCGGCGCTTCCTGTTGTACCCAATGGCCTACTTTTGGGATGAGTTTCACGCCGCGCAGATCCGAGACGGCGGGCTTCATGGTTGCAGTCAGTTGCTCGGCTGTCGCGCCGCGGAGGACGAGGTCTTTTTCGCCCGCAACGAATAACACGGGTTGTTTGACGGTGACTCCGGCGAGTTGGGGCGTTATCTCCCAGTTGCGGTGAAAATTACGGTAGTAGTTGATCCCGCCGCGAAAACCTGCTTCCTTGAACTCGTTGACGTAATAGTCGAGATCGGCTTGCGTAAACCAACCCGGCAGGCCCTTGGGCGCGCCGAGCCGCGGAATCCACCCGCCGGCCGCACGCTTTGGATCCGTGACGCTGGGTTCCTCGCGCGGAGAGTCGGGCGAGAGATACAAGCGGCTCAGGATTCCGCGAGGATCGGCGTCGAATTCCTTTTCGGCCACGCCCGGCTCCTGAAAGTAGAGAATGTATATGAAATTGTCGCCGTACGCTTTCTTCAGCGAATCAATCAGCGACTCGTTCGGCCGCCCACCGTAAGGCACGCTCATCGCCACGAGCGCGGTGAACCGGTCGGGGTGCAGCAACATGCACTGCCAGGCGACGACCGAGCCCCAGTCATGCCCGACGAGAATTGCCGTTTTCTCGCCGAGCGCATCGACGATGCCGACTACGTCCGCGGACAAGTGGTGGATGTCGTAGTCCTCGACTTTTTCCGGCTTGTCGCTCTTGCCATAGCCGCGCATGTCCGGGGCGACCACGTGGTACCCGGCCGCCGCAAGCGCCGGGAGCTGGTGCCGCCACGAATACCACGATTCCGGCCAGCCGTGGATGAGAATGACGAGCGGCCCGCTGCCCATCTCGGCGATCCTCATCTTGATGCCGTTGGACTGGATGAATCGCATCTTCGGCTTGGCCTCCGGTTCGGCAATTGCGCTAACGCAAACCGCAACAAGCGCGACAATCATCGAGACGATCGCCGTTCGTTTCATTCGCTTCCTCCTGCCGCGCGCGCCCATTGAGCCCTAACGCAACGCGATGTCTTTCACTTCTAACACCGGCAGTCCCAGTAGGTTCTCCAGCGTACCACGCGCACGCACGACGCGTCCGGCCCATTCAGGGTTGAGCCGCGGCGTGCCGTCGCCGCGGAAATTCAAGATGATGACTTTAGTATTGCCGTCCGATTGAGCGATTGCGAGCCCGGCCGGGACGCCGCCGCGCAGGCAGAGCGCCGCGCAGCCGCGGTGGACCTTGCCGGACGCGGGATTCATGACACCCAGAAAGCACTTGGTGTCGATCAATTCGCCTTCGCCGGACCATTCCGACCTGGCCGAGGGCACGGGGGCGTTGGCATTCGGGCCCTGCTTCATCGCGTGCGGGTCGCTGATTTCGATCATGTACGCGCCGTCGCGGCTTTCTTTCGCACCTGTGAACTGAACCTGTCGAGGATCCGCATTCCTGTCAACGCCGAGACCGTGTTTTCCTTGGGTGACGAGCAACGCCGAATACTCTTCCACCGGCCTTCCCTGCTCAGAGTGGATCACCGCAATTGGGACGGGATTGGGTACGAGCGTCGCTTCGAAGCGCGTCGTGCCGCCAAAATCATAGAAGCTCTTGGCGGGCGACGCCTGCATCGCGCCGATCGCGGCAGCGGTGGCAACGACGACGACGGCGATCGCGATGGCGGCCGCGCGCACGAATCTCGCAATGTTGGCGGGTGCAGTCTTTCGATATCCGATATAAAAGTCGTCGCTCAATTGGCGGGTTTCCCGGCAATAGGCACGCCTTCCGACCGATATTCGGCAGGATTCGGGGCGGGATTGACGTAGACGACGCCGTCCTTCACACGCACCGGATAAGTGTCAAGGACTTCATGAAACGGTGGGGGACTGATGCCCGTGTCGGGCAAATACTGCCAGCCGTGCCAAGGGCATGTGACGCACCCGTCGAGGATGCGTCCCTCGCCGACCGGCCCGCCCTGGTGACGGCACACGTTCGAAAGCGCGAAGACGCGTCCGTTGTAAAGGTAGATCGCACGGCGTTCGTCGCCGATGCGGACCACTTTCCCGCGACCTTCTGACAGGTCTGTCGCGCGGCATGCAGGCGCAAATCCTTCCGCCAGCAGTTCTTCGCTGCGACGATCCACTTTCGCTTCCTTGACTTGCGCGGCGAGATGAAGGCCGAGCACGAGCGCGAGTCCGCACGCCAGGATAATCGCGAGCACGGGATTCGGCTCGCTCTGCAAGACGCCGAGGCTGACGTGGGCGACCACGGCGCCATAGGCGAGGTAGACGCCGATGTGAAGCGTTTTCCATACCGACGCGCCGAGCACGCGCAGCCAGAAGTCGTGGCTCGTCGCGGCCATGAGAAAAAGAATGACGAGCGCCAGCGCGCCGAAGGGTTCGAACGGCAAGTTGCTGATCGCGGTGGCGCCGACAAGCGCACGGTAGTCGGTTTTGTATGACGCAAAGACGGAGACGAACGGGTTTACGACGCCCTGGCCGTGATAATACCCGGTCGCGAAGGCGGCGTGGACAAGCGCGAGGAGGAACATCGTGACGCCGAGGTGACGCCGGTTATAGAGCAACGGCAGAAATCGGGCGTCTAAGCGGGCGAGGGGACCGATGCAAAGGATTACGTGTAGCAATGAAAACGCGCAGAGCGAAGTCGTGCGCAGGATGAACGTCTCGATCGGATAGCCGGGCCGCAGAAGCATCGTCGCGCCGACGAAGGCCAGCGCTACGGCGGCAACCGTGGCGCCGAGCGTGCTGTCGTAAATTTTTTTCTGACGGTTCCAGCCGACCGCGCGATACTTACCGGACATCGCTGACGTAGCCCTTCGGCAGGTCCGCTGAGGCAGGCGGCAGGGGTCGCGTGTACAGGGCCACGGCTACGAGCAGCGGCAGCGCGATCGCCAGCAGCTTTATCAATAGCGACTGCGTCCCTCGGATGCGCCGCGACGACAACGGAAGATCCGGGCTTCCATGCGGGTCGCCGCCGTGACGCAGCGTTCGCCATTTCATGAGGAGCACCGGCCAGAGAGCAACGAGGCCGGGCGACACTACAACGCGGAATCCCCACGACGCGCCGTCGGCGGAGGCATCGAGCTGCGGCAGGATGACGCGATGCATCGGTACCAGGAGCAGGGCTCCGATGCCGAGGTACACGACGAGCGCAGATTCGATCGATGAAACTGCCGATTCCACGTCCCAGTCTCCGCCGGGCCGTAGCTTACGCGAAGATTCCCTCCTGCATCACCTCCGAATCGTTCCTATATCTATGCTCGGCCTGTTGCACTCCTGGTGCGCGCGGGTGCGGAACAAGGGGGCGTCGCGGAATGTCCTCGCGCGCGAAACAAGGGGGGTGCGCGTGCTTTTCGAATAATCCGCAGTTGAGCGCAAATGATGTCATTGTCGCTTGAGTGCTCTTCGATCAAGAATGGATGGTTGCAGATACCTGGCGCGCGTCTTTCGTTGGTGTGCATGGATGCGACGCAGTGGTGACCCATTTGAGACCGACCGAGACCCGAGCGCCGGCGGGCGTAGAGCACTTTCGCAGAGCCGGCTTCACGCTAATCGAGCTGATTATCGTGATTGCGATCATCGCGATTCTTGCGGGGTTGCTGTTGCCGGCGCTGGCGCGTTCGCGGGAAGCGGCGAGGCGGGCGTCGTGCGCGCAGAATCTGAGGCAGATGGGCCTGGCTTTCAAGATGTACGCCAGCGAGGCGCGCAGCGAAAAGTTCCCGCCGATGGCGGCGTACTACGGGCCGCTGGTCAACTGCAACGATCCGGCATATCCCGTGGTGGCGGCGGGCGGCCGGTCTGCATTTTTCTGGAATCCGGACGCGATGTACCCGGAGTATGTGACCGATCTGAAGGTCATCGTGTGCCCGAGCGACCCGACATTTACAGAATCAAGCCTAACGAACCCGATCACGCATCAGTCGGACATATTTCGGCACTGCAACATCGTGCGCGGTTGGTCGCTGTTGTCGCAGAGCTACTTGTACTTCGGGCACACGCTGGACAAGCTGGACGATCGGGCGCAGGATTTGATTGCGCGCGTGGACTTCATCAACTTCACGGGATTCACGTGCGACCGAACGGAGCCGGGCGAACCCGTGAATGGACAATTCGCAGGGCTGATCGAGCGCGTGTACGGCTCGTCGATGCAGAGCATGCCCAACACAGTGGACCGCGACTACAACTTGTCGGATGTCGCGCCGTACATGACCGCGGCGCCCGGCACCGGGTCGAGCCGGCTTTTAATGCGGCTTCGGGAGGGCATTGAGCGATTCATGATCACGGACGTGAATTCATCAGGCGCGTCGGCGCGAGCCCAAAGCGACATCCCAGTGATGTGGGACCAGGTATCGATCGTGCCGATCGAGACGAGCCATGTACCGGGCGGAGCGAACGTGCTCTACATGGACGGACACGTCCGATTTCAGAAATATCCTGGTAAAGACGGCGCGGCCCGGTCGCTAGCGGCCGGGCTCGCGTGCCTGCTCTAAATTTTGTACGGCTCAGTCGCCGCCTTCTTCATCGCCATCGCCATCGCCATCGCCGCCGCCATTATCTGGGTGGCCGTCTCCATTGTGATCGCCGCCTGGCCCATCGCCGTCATCATCACCATCGTCATCGCCATCGTCGTCCCCGCCGCCAGTGGGACGCGGATCGGTGTTCACCGGGCAAGTGCAGCCTCCACCTTCCGTGGTGTCGAAGTCTTCGCAGTCGCCGTGGAGGGACTCGTGCGCGTTGACGGCGGCGGAGTTTTCAGGAAGGTTAAGGACTCTGCCGGCGTTCGAACCGGGTTCGCTGATGTGGCAGACCTCGACGCGCGGGCCGGGATTTTGATGCTCCGCGCGCGCGAATCGCGTGCCCACTACCACGGCCAGGATAGCCGGAATGAATGCAATGAGAACCCAACGACGCATGACTCAACTCCACTACGCCAAAATTTCCGCGGCGCCGAGCAGTATACGGCGCGAATCGGCTTTTGGCTACTGCGAAAACTGATGGTTTGGATATCCTTTTTTAGCTTGGAAGCGCGAATGCCAGCAGTTCTGCGGGCTCTGTTACTCCGCCGCCGGTGACCAGGATGTATTGCTTGCCGTTGCGCGAGCAGGTCATGGGCGAGCCGTGTAGCGTGCGGTCGACCTTGATGCTGGAGATCAGCTTGCCGGTTTTCTTGTCGTAGGCCTGAAGGAACGAACCATTGGCGACGCGCGGCTGTTTTGTCTCATCGACGTCAGCCAGGATAGTGACGATGAGCGTCTTCGTCACGAGTAGGCCGCCTTCGGCAATGACGCCGTCGGGGAACATGGAGCCGAGCGGGCCGAGGTTGAGCTTCTTGAGTGCTGGGTGGTTGCGAGGGCCGTCGCCGAACGGGATCTGCCAGGCGATTTCGCCCTTGTTGAGGTCGTAGGCCGTGATGCGGCGGTACGGGGGCTTGAGGAGCGGCAGGCCTTCGGGGCCTGCGGGGCCGTCCATGTCCTGCAACGAGATCATGTATTTGAGATTTGACCGATTCTGATCCGGCTGGATAAGACTCATGTTCGATGGATAGGTCTGGGATTGGACGTAGAGCCAGCCGGCTTCGGGATCGACGGATGCGCCGGGGAAGTTCGCGCCGCCGCCGGCGCTGGGGAGTTGGAGCAGGCCCTTCTTGCCGTTTTCGCCCTTGACGATGTTCGGCGAAAAGATGGGGCCGAGGACGTACTCGCTCGCGATCTTCTTCGCCGCTTCCTTCAGCTCAGGCGTGAAGTCGATGAGATCGGCTTCCGAAATGCCTTGGCGTTCGAAGGCGGCGGGCTTCGTCGGGAACGGCTGCGTATGGGAGAGCTGTTCGCCCTCGACGGTTGAGTGCCAGTTCACTTCGCGCTCTTCGATGGGCCAGATTGGTTTGCCTGTGACTCGATCGAAAACGTAGATGAAGCCTTGCTTCGAGACCTGGGCGACGGCCTTGATCTTCTTGCCGTCCACGGTGATGTCGATGAGGTTTGGCGCGCAGGGGAAGTCGTAGTCCCAGATGCCGTGGTGGACGGCCTGGAAATGCCACACGCGCTCGCCGGTCTTTGCGTTGAGGCAGACGAGTGACTCGCCAAAGAGGCCGTTGCCGTGGCGGTGACCGCCGTAGTAGTCGTTGGTCGGCGTTCCGAACGGAAGGTACACGTAGCCGAGCTCGTCGTCGGAGGTCATGAGCGACCAGACGTTGGTGTTGCCGGAGTAATCGGCGGAGCCGTCTTCCCACGTGTCGTAGCCGAACTCGCCTTTCTGCGGGATGCTGTGGAAAATCCACTTTTGTGCGCCTGTGCGGACGTCGTAGCCGCGGACGTAGCCGGGCGGGTTCTCCTTGGTGGTGGGGAAGTCCATGATGATCGAACCGACGATGACGGTGTCACCGACGACAATGGGCGGCTTGTTGTCGCCGATGTTGCGTGGGTTGACAGGCTTTCCGAGGTCTTTAAGCAGATCGATCGGCTGGCCGTCGTTGAAGTGGGGATCGGGTTGGCCGGTCTTGGCATCCACCGAGACCAGCTGACGGCCGCCGGTAGAAATTAGGATGCGCTCCTCCTTGCCGTCGGTCCAGTATTCGACGCCGCGGTGGTGCGCCATGCCGTGTGTAACCGGGCCCCGCTTGTAGCTTTCCGGGTCGTGCACCCAGAGCTGTTCGCCCGAGGCCAAATCGATGGCGGCGATCTGCGAGAGGCCGGTGGAGATATAGGCGACGCCCTTGATGACGATGGGCGTTCCGCGCAGGTAATAGGGCTTGAACGACGCCTTGCTTTCGAGGGCTTTGTCTGCCGATTCCCAGCGCCACGCGACTTTGAGGTCTTTGAAGTTGTCCGCGTTGATCTGGTCGAGCGGCGAGTATTTGGTGGAGCCATGGTCGCCGGCGAAGTGCGTCCAGTTGCCGTCGGTCGCGCCGTGTTGCGCGTAGGTTGGAAGGCCGACAAGTCCCGCGCATGCGATTGCGAATGCGGCGGCGAACGGAATTCTTTTTTGCATTTTCAGCCCTCAATTTTGAATTAGCCGCTTAACCTATCACTGGTGTTGAGACGGGTCAACATAGGGAGGAACGCGGTCCCTCGCGTCCTGTACTTGCTGTGCCGGGTGAAAGTACAATGCCGCGCCGAATTGTGGGTTGCGGACGGGAGCTTACGCGATGGCAGTGGTGACGAACTATACGGGCGTGTCAGTTGGGCCGCTGTTTGAACCGGTGAAGTTTGGGCGGGTGACGCTGCCGAATCGGATTGCGATGGCGCCGATGACGCGGAGCATGTCGCCGGGGAAGGTGTCGACACCGGAGATGGCGGCGTATTACAAGCGTCGGGCCGAAGGCGGGGTCGGGCTGATCATCACGGAGGGGATCAACCCTGGCCACCCGGCCGCGTCGGGCTATCCCGACGTGCCGGGAATCGACACGCCTGCGGAATTGGCGGCGTGGAAGCGCGTGGTGGACGGCGTGCACGCGGTGGGCGGGCACATCATCCCGCAGATTTGGCACGTTGGGAGCATTCGCAAGAAGGGCATGGAGCCCGACCCGAACATGCCGGCGTGGGGGCCGAGCGCGGTGACGCATCCGACGCACGCGCAGAAGGGCGACACCGAGGTGCCCCACGCGATGACGCAGGCGGACATCGACGTGACGATCGCGGCGTTCGCGCGCGCGGCGAAGAATTCCGAGGCGCTCGGATTCGATGGGGTCGAGCTGCACGGCGCACACAGCTATATCATCGATCAGTTTTTCTGGGAAGCGACGAACTTGCGGACGGACCAGTACGGCGGCAAGACGCTGGCCGAGCGGACGCGATTCGCGGTCGAGATCATCCGCGCGGTGCGTGCGGTTATCAGCAAAGACTTTCCGCTCGTGTTCCGCTTCTCGCAGTGGAAGCAGGGCGATTACAGCCACCAGATGGCGAAGACGCCGCAGGAGTTGGAGGCGTTCCTCAAGCCGCTGAGCGAGGCGGGGGTCGATTGGTTCCACGCGAGCAACCGGCGCTTCAACACGCCGGAGTTCCCGGATACCGGCAGTGATATGAATCTTGCGGGGTGGACGAAGAAAATCACGGGCAAACCGGCGATCACCGTGGGGAGCGTCGGGTTGGATGTCGATTTCCTGCACAGCTACGGCGGTAAAGAGGGCAAGCAGGCCGGGCTGGACGCGCTCGTGCGGCGGCTAGAGGCGAAGGAATTCGATATGGTCGCTGTGGGCCGCGCGCTATTGTCGGATCCGGAGTGGGCGAATAAGGTCAAGGCCGGGCGCGAGAACGAGATTGTTCCGTTTGAGCGGAAGCACATGGGGATGCTGACGTAAAAACGATCAAGTACCGATAACGGAATCGAGCACGATTAGCGGGAGGAGCTGTGGGTACACGCAAGTTGGATCTTGTAAAGAGCAGTGGAGTCGGCAAGGCCGCGACGGCGGCGTTGGAGGCGGGCGAGGGGATCTTGCGGTTGGCGCCGACCTGGGTGCCGCGATCATTTTTGCAACCGGGCAAGCGGATCAAGCTCCACCCGGAGGACTACTACGCCTACGGTAAGCACCGCGGCGGCATTGACGAGCGGTGGTTTGCCTCGACAACGCCGGCCGCGAATGACAACCGCGAGGAGGACGAGGGCCTCAGCTATGTCGTCCACGCCGGGAAGCGCTTCACCCTGAAGGACGCGGTGCAGGAACTCGGCGCGGACCTCATCGGCGCGGCCATGTGGTTCAAGTACAAGCGCTGGCCGGTGTACAGCAAGTTCTTCGACAATATGGGCCCGATTCCGCACCACATGCACCAGAACGCGCACCAGGCCGCGCTGGTCGGGCAAGAAGGCAAGCCGGAGTCGTACTACTTCCCGCCGCAGATGAACGCGATCGGCAACAACTTTCCGTACACGTTTTTCGGGCTCGAGCCGGGGACGACGAAGGCGCAGGTGCGCCGGTGCCTGGAGAACTGGAACAAGGGCGACAACGGGATTCTCGATCTGTCGAAGGCGTACCGGCTGAAGGCCGGAACGGGCTGGCTCGTGCCGCCGTGCATTTTGCATGCGCCGGGATCGCTGGTGACGTATGAGCCGCAGTGGGGGAGCGACGTATTTGGCATGTACCAGTCGCTGGTCGAGGGCCGTGACGTGCCGTGGGAACTGCTGGTCAAGGACGTGCCCAAGAACAAGCACGACGATCTCGATTATCTCGTCGACCAGCTCGACTGGGACGCGAACGTAAATCCCAACTTCAAGGACTCGCATTACCTCGAACCGATCCGCGACGTGCGCGACGCGTCGGGCGGTTTCGAGGACAAGTGGGTCGTGTACGGCACGATTGCGGGCGAGCAGTTGTTCTCTGCGAAAGAACTAACCGTGCAGCCCGGCGCCAAGGCGACCATCAAGGACAACGGCGCCTCTGGCGTCATTTGCGTGCAGGGCCGCGGACGCATCGCCAAGATGGCGATAGAATCGCCCACGATGATCCGGTTCGAGGAGATGACCGAGGACGAAGTATTCATTTCCGAAGGGCGCGCGAAGCAGGGATACACGGTGGACAATCTCAGCGGAGAGTGTCCGTTGGTGCTGCTGCGGTATTTCGGGCCGGGCGTGAACCCGCAGGCGCCGGAAGTGGGCGGGAAGAAGAAGCGAGCGAATTAACGGATATCGCGGCGGATCTCCTCCGCCGGAACCGTGCGCGCCGTGAACCACAAAAGGTGCGCATACAGGCTGCCTCTACTGTGGAAGGTGGGAGTAGCGCGGTCCGCAATCGCGGTCCGCGTTCTACGCGTTACCGCCTTCGGTCACTCGTATGGAGTGGGTATGGCGAAAGCCCTGGGGTTCGATTCCCCGCATCCGACTTGAGGGCCCGGCGATTGCGTCGCAGCGCGCCGACGGCCTTGCAGGTTCAGACCTCCGCCGAAGGGGCGTGGGCCTTCAAGCCCGGAAATTGAGAGGTAAAAGATGAACATGGTTTCCATTTTACTTACGGTGTTGAATCTCATCGCGCTGGTTGGCGCCGCGGCAGTCATCTGCGTGGTGTTGGCGTTGTGTATCGGGTTTCGTCGTCGAGTCGTAAACGAGAACCACCGCGCGCTTAGGTTCAAGCACGGCCGTCTCGTGGGGGTCGCGCCGCCGGGCGCGCACGTCTACAATCGGTTCGTGACGTCGTTCTTGATATACGACGTGCGGTCTCGCTTCGTGACAGTGCCCGGTCAGGAAGTCCTGACCGCAGACTCGGTGACGATCAAGTTGACGCTGTCTGCGACGTATCGTATCGCCGATCCGGAAAAAACTTTCCGTGCGGCCGAGGACGCGCATGAGGCGCTGTACACCGAGGCGCAATTGGCATTGCGCGACGTCGTTAGCCGAATGACAGTGGACGAACTGCTGGCGCAACGTGCCGCCATCGGTCCACAATTGACGGAGCGGGTGGCACCTCGGGCGACAGATTACGGTCTGGAGCTGTCCCGACTGAACGTAAAGGACATCACGTTCCCGGGTGCGCTACGCGAAGTCTTTGCGAAGGTCGTCACCGCTCAGAAGGAAGGCCAGGCGGCCTTGGAACGTGCAAGGGGTGAGACGGCGGCGCTGCGAAGCTTGGCGAACGCGGCGCGGACGATGCAGGACAACCCGGGCTTGCTGCAGTTGAGGCTCGTCCAGGCAATTGGCGAGTCCACGGGTAATACACTCGTGCTTGGTTCTCCCGTGGATTTGATCGGCCGTGGCGGACCACCACCTCTGCGCGGTTGAGGCCTCCGGCGTCGGGCTGAGGGGGAATTGGCGAGAAGCCTGCGAAGATTTGTAAGCTTCCCGGTCGGCTGTGCACTAACAGCCGGCCGGGTTTCTATTTTCGTCGCGGGGTCGTGAGGATTCGAACGGAGGTCACATGAAGCGAATCTCGATTGGGTCGTGGGCGTATGCGATTGGGCCGTATCAGGACAAACCGGTCCCGTGGGACGAGGTGACGAAAAAACTCAAGGCGCTGAACTTCGACGGCGTGGAGCTGGGCGGCTTCAGCATTCATCCGAGCCCCGAGACGCATCCGACGAAGGAAGACCGCGCCAAGCTGCGCGCGGAGATGGGCAAGACGGGGCTCGCGTTCAGCGGGTTCGTGCCCAATTTGTGGGACCAGCATTTGATCGACAGCGAGGACTCCGCGCCCTACGTCAACAAGTTCAAGACGGGGCTGGAATTTGCGGCGGACCTTGGCATCAAAGGCTTGCGCGTTGATTGCGTGCAGCCGCCGACCGTGCTCGAGTCGATGAGCGAGGACACGGCGATGAACCGGGTGGTGAAGACGTGGCAGACGTGCTGCGACCTCGCGGCGGAGAAGGGCTGTTACGTGACCTGGGAATTCGAGCCGGGATTTGCGTTCAACAAGCCCTCGCAGATCGTGGAGATAGTCGACGAAGTGGCGCGGGACAACTTCGGCACGGAGTTCGATACGTGCCACGCGGAGATGGTGGCCGGGAAAGGCGCGCGGCAGCCGGGGAAGAAGGAGGTGCTTCCGGGAGGGTGCCTTGAACTCGCGCGGCGCCTACGCGGGAAGATCAATCACATCCATTTGATCGACAGCGACGGCACGCTGCACGGGGATGAGACCAGCACGCACTCGCCGTTTGGCGAGGGGTACTTGAAGTTCGACGAGATCATTCCCGAGTTGAACAAGAACAAGCTGCCGGATGATTGGTGGTGCATTGACCTGTGTTTCTGGCCGGACGCGTGGAGGGTGACGGAGAAGTGCAAGGTGGCGGTGGATGCGCTAAACAAGAAGTACGGATAAACCATTTGGTCCGCAGATTACGCAGATGGGCGCAGATGAACTGATCGAGAAAGGAAAAGATCCTCAGACTTTTTCAATCATTGGTGCAGCAATGGCCGTGCACGCGGAGCTCGGCTGCGGATTTCTCGAACGGGTCTATCATCAAGCACTGGCAATCGAGTTTACAGATCGGGAAATTGCGTTTCGGCAAGAGGTGGCCGTGCCTGTCCGTTACAAAGGCCGCGTACTTGAAGCGCCTTATCGAGCTGATTTCGTTTGTTATGACTCGGTAATTGTTGAAATCAAGGCGCTTTCGGAATTGATTGACGCGCACATGGAGCAAGCGTTGCACTATCTGAAGGCCACTGGAATGCAACGAGCCTTGGTGCTGAATTTTGGCGAACGTCATCTCAAGTATCGACGAGTGGTGTTGAATTATTATTGATTCTTAATCTGCGTCCATCTGCGTAATCTGCGGACAAATGGAGGTTTGGGTGTCGAAGAAAAAGTTGAACGTTGGTCTCATTGGTTACGGCTTCATGGGCCGGGCGCATTCGAACGCGTATCGGCGGGTGAACAATTTCTTTGACGTGCCGTATGAGCCGGTGTTGAAGGCCGTTTGCGCGCGGGACGCGGCGCGGGCGAAGGCGTTTGCGGATACGTGGGGCTACGAGTCAATCGAGAAGGACTGGCGAAAGCTCGTGGAGCGCAAGGACATCGACGCGATCGATATTTGCGCGCCGAACAATGTGCACCACGACATCGCGATTGCCGCGGCGAAGGCGGGCAAGATGATTTTATGCGAGAAGCCGCTCGCGATGGACTCGGCCGAGGGCGAGGCGATGTGCAAGGCGGTCGAGAAAGCCAAGGTGCCCAATACCGTCTGGTACAACTACCGGCGTGTGCCCGCAGTTACGCTTGCGAAGCAGCTTATCAACGAGGGACGGCTTGGGCGGATTTACCATTATCGCGCGGTGTTTTTGCAGGACTGGACGATTTCGGAGGACTTGCCGCAGGGCGGCGAGGGCCTCTGGCGGCTGGACGTCAAGGCGGCAGGCAGCGGCGTGACGGGCGATCTGCTCGCGCATTGCATTGACACGGCGCTGTGGCTCAACGGCGGGATCAAGGATGTCTCCGCGATGACAGAGACGTTCGTCAAGCAGCGCAAGCACAATCTCACGGGCAAGGTCGAAAAAGTGGGCATCGACGACGCGTGCGCGTTCATGGCGCATTTCAACAACGGATCGCTCGCGACGTTTGAGTCGACGCGGTACGCGCGCGGGCACAAGGCGCTCTACACCTTCGAGATTAACGGCGAGCACGCGTCGATCCAGTGGGACCTGCACGACTTGCACCGGCTGAGTTATTTCGATCATCGCGACGATTCGATCGTGCGCGGCTGGCGGTCGATCCATGTGACCGACGGCGACATGCCGTACATGAGCCACTGGTGGGTGCCGGGATTGCAGATCGGGTACGAGCACACTTTCGTGCACCAAGTGGCGGATTTCCTGGACAATTTGTCGAAAGGCAAACCGACGTCGCCGACGTTTAGAGACGCGCTGGAGACGCAGAAGGTGTGTGACGCGGTGCTCAAGAGCGGGAAGAGCGGCGCGTGGGAGAAAGTTGGCGGGGCGAAGGACAAGAAATAAAGGAATACCCGGGCCGCTACCCCTACGGTGTGGTTAGGGAACGCCGATTGCAAATCGGCGCTACGGTCGTAGCTCCCATTTGCAATGGGAGTCGGCGGGCATAAAGTAATATTGGGAGTAATCAATGGCGGTTGCAACTAAAGCCAGCAAGAAAATCAAAAATCGGTGGGACGATGCCGCCGCGAAATCGATGACCGAGCCGGAACTGCTCCGTTACCGCTCCAACCTGCTCGGGAGCGATCTCACGCTGACGAATTTCGCGGGCGGGAACACGAGCGCGAAGGTGACGACGCCGGACCCGCTGACGCGCAAGAACGTCGAGGTGCTCTGGGTGAAGGGGTCCGGCGGAGACCTCGGCAGCATGGGGCTCGACGGCTTCTCGACGTTATATATGGCCAAGCTGCAGAGCTTGAAGGGGTTGTACCGCGGTCTCGCGCACGAAGACGAGATGGTCGATTGCCTGCCGCACTGCACGTTCAACAACAATCCGCGCGCGGCGAGCATCGACACGCCGCTGCACGCGTTCATTCCGCGGCGGCATGTGGACCATCTGCACCCGGACGCGCTCATCGCGATCGCGGCATGCGCCGACGGCGAGAAGGTGATGAAAGAAGTCTACGGCGATGAGCTCGGCTGGCTACCGTGGCAGCGGCCGGGCTTCGATCTCGGGCTGAAGATCGAGGCGAAGTACAACGAGAATTCGAAACGCAAGGGCATCATCCTCGGCGGGCACGGCCTCTTCACCTGGGGCGACACCGCGAAGGAGTGCTACGAGACCACGCTCGAAATTATCCAGCGCGCGCAGGATTACCTTGCGGCAAAGGCGAGCGCGGCCCCGTTCGGCGGCGAGCGCATCGCGCCTCTCGCGGAGGCAGACCGGCGCAAGTTTGCCGAGGCGATCATGCCGCTGCTGCGCGGGAAGTTGTCGAAGGAGAAGATGAAACTGGGCCACTTCACCGATGCGCCGGAGGTGCTGGCGTTTGTCGGCTCGAAGCGATGTATCGAATTGGCCGGGAAGGGCACATCGTGCCCGGACCATTTCCTGCGCACGAAGATTTGGCCGTTGGTGATCGATATCGACCCGCGGAAGACGGCGGTCGAGGAGGTCGCCAAGCAGATTGACGGCCTGTTTGAAGAGTACCGCAAGCGGTACGAGGCGTATTACAACCGGTGCAAGCACGCGAACTCCCCCGCGATCCGCGACCCGTACCCCGTAGTTATCCTCGTGCCGGGTGTCGGCATGTTCACGTTCGCGGCGGACAAAGCGACCGCGCGCATCGCGGGCGAGTTTTACGTGAACGCGATTAACGTGATGCGCGGCGCGACGGACGTGAGCGAGTACGTCGGCCTGCCGGAGCAGGAGGCCTTCGATATCGAGTACTGGCTGCTCGAGGAGGCCAAGCTCAAGCGGATGCCGGCTCCGAAAGCGCTCGCGGGCAAGATTGCGTTAATCACGGGAGGCGCGGGCGGGATTGGGCAGGCCATCGCGCGGCGCATGCTCAAGGAAGGCGCGTGCGTCATCCTCGCGGACATTGACCCGAAGACGCTCGACGAGGTCCAGGCGCAATTGCGCAAGGAATATGGGAAAGATAACGTCACGGGGCACGTCGTGGACGTGACCAAGGAAGAGGCGGTCGTCGAGAAGTTTCGCAAGGCCGCGGTCGACTTCGGCGGGATGGATATTTTGGTGTCGAACGCGGGGATTGCATCTGCGGCGCCGTTTGAAGAGACCAGCATCGAACTCTGGAACAAGAATATCGCTGTGATGGCGACGGGGTACTTCCTCGTGTCGCGCGAAGGCTTCAAGCTGATGAAGGCGCAGGGGATCGGCGGGTCAATCGTGTTCGTGTCAAGCAAGAACGCTCTGGTTGCGTCGAAGAACGCGAGTGCGTACTGCACCGCGAAGGCGAGCGAACTCCACCTCGCGCGCTGCATCGCGCTCGAGGGCGCGGCGCTGCAAATCCGCGTTAACGTCGTGAACCCCGACGCCGTGCTGCGCGGCTCGCGCATCTGGCAAGGCGACTGGAAGAAGGAGCGGGCAGAGGCCTACGGCCTCGAAGAGAAGCAACTCGAGGAGCACTACCGCAACCGCAGTTTGCTCAAGCGCAGCGTCTTCCCGGAAGACATCGCCGAGGGCGTTTATTTTTTTGCGTCGGAGCTGAGTGCGAAATCGACGGGGAACATTTTGAACGTCGACGCGGGGATTGACGCGAGCTTCACGAGGTGAGTCTGGCGTAGACAGGTCTTCGACAGGACCGCGCGGACGACAACATGCCAATGACGCGCTTATTTTCAATACATATCAGCGGATCGCGAACCGGTGCAATGAATACGGATCGTGCACTCCTGTCAGGCATCTGGGGGTCGAAGGACGAAAAGAAGCTTCAGTGGCTACGAAAGGGCGACCTAGTAGTCCTTTCGCATGGACTACACGGGAACGAGATCGCTCCTCCTGGTTTTCCGCGCATCAAGGAAAAAGACTGGAAGATCTTCTGCGATTCCTACAAGTCTCATGATTCCGCATTTTTGGCTCGAGTTACACGCGAGCAATTTTACAGCAAAATTCCTAAATATTGGGACGACGATATCTATCCATACAGAATAAACTTCGTGTATGTGGGGGCGGGTCGGTCATTACATAATCCATTTCCGGGCACTGCGCTCGATCTCTTGAAGGCGATTCACCAATCGGCGCTGAAGCGCGGCCACGCGATTCCGCTTCATGGGCCTCAATCGCAGTTTGTCAGCGATCTTATCTTTGAGGCATCTACGGCAAAGACGTTTGAGACGCAGCAAGAGTTCTTGAGTTGGCTGATGCGAGATTTTGAAGACGCTCTGTCGGTAGCCAAGCAACATGGAAACGATTCATCAGTCACGTCGCGCGACAGTGTTGGCATTGATACGGTTGGGCCTTGACCAGCGGGAGCTTCTCGAAAGGAACCTTCAGCAAAGACGCAGTTGGCCTCGCAGCGACTTCAGTCCGCAGATGAACGCCAAGTAACCCTAGGCCGCCCTTTCAGGGCTGTTCATTTCTTGTGTCGCGCACCCGGGGCGGCGCTCGCTATCGCTCGCTGTGCCCTGGGCTAGTCTGGGACCCCCTTTCCCTTTCAGGGCTGAGAAAGACCGCGAGACACGGGGGGCGTCACCCCGTATGCGTGCTGTTTGTCGGCCGGCATCGGAATTTTCCTGATGGCGCGAGTGTCAACGCTTGCGAGGGCGGGTGTCTCGGTCAAGGAGTTGCGCCATGATTATCGCGGAACTCAACGAGGATACCGGGATTCTTGAAGTGCGGCCGACGGGGAAGCTGGAAGTCGCGGATTTTGAGCGGCTGGGGATGCTGGCGGATCCGTATATCGAGCGCCATGGCGAGTTGCCGGGGCTGCTGCTGCAGATCGACAAGTTCCCGGGGTGGGAAAACTTCGCGGGGATGATCAAACACTTCCGGTTCGTACGCGAACACCACAAGAAGGTCCGCAGGATCGCCATCGTTACGGACACGCCTGCGGGCAAGGTGGCGGAAAATGTGTTCAATCACTTCGTCGCGGCGACGATAAAAACGTTTCCGGCGGGGCATGCCGACGAGGCACGGGCGTGGATTCTGGGCTTAGAGGCGCCGCTGCCGGTGGCCGGCGTTTAGAGCATTCAGCCACGGATCTATACGGATTCGACGGATTTAATTACGGAAACGGCGCACCCACACTGTTTCGCAGGTCAATTTTCATAATGGCGAACAGCCAATTGTCCACAGATTGCCACAGTTTTTCACAGATGAAGTTCTCCGATGTCTCCGCGGCTTCGCGCGGGACGATATCTTCTAAAGCGGATTTTTGCGCAGCGGGAACTTATCGAAGAGCTTAATCGTGTCGTTGTAGCTCGTGACGCCCTCCGTGCAGGTCGCGTGGCTCATGCACTGCGCCGCCGCCGCGATGCCGAAGTGCATGCCATCCGCAATGGGCCAGCCTTCGTGGAGGCCGACGAGGACGCCGGCGCAGAAGGCGTCGCCCGCGCCCGCGCCTCCCTGGATGTAGCCGTCGGGGAGTTGGAAGGACGGCTGAAAATGTTCTTCGCCGGCGCGCGTGAGGGCGTAGGCGCCGATGGCCATGTGGATGACCACGAGCTCGCTCGAGCCCATGGCGAGCAGCGCCTTGGCGGAATCGCGCAGCGCCTTCGCGTTTAGTTTCTCGCCGTCGAGTATTTGGTGGCCGGTGGTTTGGCCCGCTTCGAACTCGTTTAGGATCAGGTAGTCCGTGTACTTCAGCGCGGGGGGAATGAGCTTCTTGAAGCGCTCGGAGACTTCGGAGACCGTGTCGACTGACGTCTTGATTCCTTCCTGTTGGAGCCGGTGCAGAATTTTCGCGGCGACGGTGCCGTACTGCGCGTCGGGAGCGTCAATGCCGTCCATGAGGAGCAGATAGCCCACGTGCGCGATGCGCGATTTGAGGGCGGTGAAGGGAACATTGTCGTATGTGACCAGGTTGTTCGCCCCCCGGGAATGGAAGAACGTCCGTTTACCGGTCGATTGCACGGTCATCACTTCGGTGTAAGACGTTGGCGCTTGGTTGGTGACTTTGAGGTGCGTGACGTCCGCGCCGAGGCGCGTGCACAGGTCGAGGATGCGCCGTCCGTCGTCGTCGTTCCCGACGAACCCGACCGCTTCGAGCGGAATGCCGAGGTCAAACTTGGCGACATCGACGATGAGGTTATGCGCGAGCCCTCCGCCGGAGAAGGCTTCGCTGCGGATGTTGGCCAGCGTCTGTTCGGCGGGCCACACGTCGATCATGCGGACATGGTCCATGATCCACGTGCCGATGCCGGCTAGGCCCTGGCGATGCTTCTGATTCATGCGGATTGTGGCTCCAAAAGTTCGGAGAGTGTAGCGCCGGGACAGATCGAATTCGAGGCGGTCGTGCAAGCGCCGCCAGCTTCGCTGGCTTCGTTAAAGCGGCAGCTATCGCTGCCGCAGTCCAAAGAGGTACGCCGCTTTCCGCGGGTCGCTAAACTTGCTAAACTAGCGGCCGGCTTTGGGCGGAGGCGGATTGATGGTGGCGCAATGGCTCGCGAGGACGCTCGCCCTCCCTTTGCTGGCATGTTTCTTCGCTATCGGCGCGGGGGCCACGGCGGAGGGGTTCAGCGCGCAGCAGATCGAGTTCTTCGAGAAGAGCATCCGGCCGATATTGTCGCAGCGGTGCTACGAGTGCCACAGCGACAAGGAACAAAAATCCAAGCTGCGGCTGGACCATATTACGAATGTGATGAAGGGCGGGGAGCGCGGCGCGGCGCTGGTGCCCGGCGATCCGGCGAAGAGCAACCTGGTGCGGGCGATTGAGTACCAAGACCCCAAGCTCCAGATGCCGCCGAAGAAGATGCTCGACGACGCCGAGATCGATCTGCTGATCGAGTGGGTGAAGATGGGGGCGCCGTGGCCGGACGAGCCGTTGCCGGCGGCGGCCGTAGTCAAGCCGATCGCGGCGTTCGATTTGGCGAAGCGGAAGGCGGAGCATTGGGCATGGCAGCCGGTGCGCGCGGTCGAGCCGCCGTCGGTGAAGCGCGCCGACTGGCCGATGAATCCGATCGATCGTTTTGTTCTCGCGCGGCTTGAGCAGGAGGGCCTTCAGCCCGCCGCCGACGCGGACCGGCGCACGCTGATCCGGCGACTGCATTTCGACCTTGTTGGCTTGCCGCCGAGTCCAAAAGACATCGAATCGTTCGTCAACGATCCCGATCCGAAGGCGTACGAAAAACTCGTCGATCGCTTGCTGGCCGATCCGCATTACGGCGAGCGGTGGGGCCGGCATTGGCTCGACCTCATGCGTTACGCGGAGACCTATGGCCACGAAGGCGATTATCCGATCAAGGAGGCCTGGCGATATCGCGATTACGTCATCCGCGCGATGAACGCGGACCTGCCCTACGATCGGCTCGTGCGCGAGCATATTGCGGGCGACCTCTTGCCCGACCCGCGCACGAATCCGGACGACGGGACCAACGAGTCAGTGCTGGCGACGGCGTGGTGGTTCATGTATCAGGCGACGCACGCGCCTGTGGACGTCGAGAAGGACGAGGCCGACCACCTCGACAACCAGATCGACGTGATGGGGAAGGCGTTCCTCGGGCTCACGGTGGCATGCGCGCGGTGCCACGACCATAAATTCGACGCCATCAGCGCGAAGGACTATTACGGGCTGGGCGCGTTCATGCGCGCGTCGCGCCAGCAGTGGGCGTACCTCGATCCGCACGGGAAAATCGCAAAGACCGCGGCGAATTTGCAAGAGATTCAGGCGCAGGGGTCGAGGGAGCTGGCCAAAGTATTCGAAGCCGCGGCACAGTCGACGGGCCGCGAAGTCCGGAATTACCTGATGGCCGCTCGCGAAGCCATCCAGGGTGCGCCAAAAAAGTCTGACGCGGAGTACGCTCCCAAGAGCGAGGTGTTCGCGGATTTTGAAGGGGCCGAGTACGGGCAGTGGACGACCGAGGGCAACGCCTTTGGGGAGCGCCCGGCGCTGGGGCCGATCGGGAAACAGCAACGCATCGAGAACGTGCAGGGCGTCGGTCTCGCGAATAGCTTTAATACTAGCGACGAGAGTACGGGAGCGCTCAGGTCGCCTGAATTCACGATCCGGTTGCCTTACGTTCATTTCCTCATTGCGGGCGGCAGCAACGCCGACCTCGAAGCCGTGGTGCTGACAATCGGAAACGACACGCCGGCGCGACGTACGGCGGGCCGTCGCGACGAGAACCTGCGCTGGACGACCTGGGACGTTCGCGAACTGATCGGGAAGACCGCGCGCATTGAAATAGTCGACCGAGACAAAAATGGCTGGGGGCACATCGAGGCTGACCAATTCATTTTTTCGGAGAGTCCCGTCGCGCAACCAGTGACGCGACCGGTGCCGGCCGTCGCGCGTGAATTCAAGGTTGACGAGGCGCGGCTCGGGCGCTGGGCGCGGCTCCTTGCGGGCGACGACGCGAGCGCGTTGAGCCATCCGCTGCATGCGTGGTCGCAGCTTGCAAGCTCAGAAGAACCCGATTTCGCGCGACGACGCGCGGCGCTCAGCAAAGAGTTCGCGGAGGCCGCGCCGGCGGCCGAGTCGGTTGTCTTCGAGACCTTCGACGGTCCAGGCTTCCACGGCTGGTATCCGTCCGGAGAGGCCTTCGGCAAAGGCGCGACCACGACAGGACGCTGGAGCGTGACGTCGGGCGGGTTCGTAGCATCCGGCGCGGCCGACAGCGGGGCGCTCGCGCCGCAATTCCAGGGGACGCTGCGTTCCCCGACATTCACGCTGAACACCGACAGCATCCACTTCCGCATGAAGGGCCACGGCGGAACGGTCCGGCTGATCGTCGCGCGATATATGCTCAAAGAGGCGAACCCGCTGCTCTTCGACAATACGTGGAGGGAGGCTGACTCGGACGACTACGTCTGGGTGAACATGACGGGCGGCCTCAACAAATGGAAAGGCGACGAGGCGTATATCGAGATCGTCGACGACGGCGACGGGTCGATTGCGGTTGACGAGATTCGATTCGCGAATGGCGCCGCGCCCGTCAATCCCGCGCCCGCGGCGGAGCGCGCGCTCGCGGAAGATTCAGCAGTCACATCTGCGGAGAAGCTGGCTGAGGGGTATGCGCGGTGGACCGAACGGGCGCTGAAGGACTGGGACAAGAAGGGGCTCGACTCTGGCGATGCGGCGTGGTTACGTCTTTTGCATGACGCGGACCTCGCCGAGATCCATGGGTACGACAAGAAGCTTGAGTCGCTTACGGAGCGCGTGGCGGAGGCGCTGAAGGACACGCCTGCGCCTGTGCGCGCCATGACGATCACCGAGGGCACGCCCGAAGAGGCGCACGTATTCATTCGCGGCAACGCCTCCGATCTGGGTGAACGCGTCGACCGGCGGTTCCTCGAAGCCGTTGACGGTGCCTCGCCGCTCTGCACGGCGCAGGATCGCAGCGGCCGGCTGGAATTGGCCGATCGGATCACGTCCGACGCCGATCCGCTGTTCCCGCGTGTCATGGTGAACCGCATCTGGCACCACCTGTTCGGGCGCGGGCTCGTTGCGAGTACGGACAATTTCGGCGTGCTCGGCGAGCGGCCCTCGCATCCCGAACTGCTCGATTACATGGCGGCACGGTTCCGATCGGAGGGCTATTCGATCAAGTCGATGATCCGACTGGTCGTGACATCGCATGCGTACCGCATGTCGAGCGCACCGGCGGACAAAATGACGGAGGAGAAGGATCCGTACAACGTGCTGCTGCACCGTGCGTCGGTGCGGCGCCTCGAGAGCGAGGCGATCCGCGACTCGATTTTGGTCGCGGCAGGCACGCTGGATCCGGCGATGTACGGGCAGTCCGTGCCGGCGTTCCTCTCGCCGAGCAACACCAACCAGCGGCGGCCGTCGCGGTCCGGTCCGATCGATGGCGGTCGGCGCCGTTCGATTTACATGGAAGTCCGGCGGAATTTTCTCTCGGACATGCTGCTCGCGTTCGACATGCCGCTTCCGGACAGCACCGTGGGCAAGCGCACGGTGTCGAATGTCCCGGCGCAGTCGCTCATTTTTATGAACGACCCGTTCATCGCCGAGCAGGCCAAGGCTTGGGGCACGACGGTTGCGCAGGAGCAACAATCGTTCGACGCGCGCGTTGCGGCGATGTGCGAGCGCGCCTGGGGCCGCGCGCCGACGGACGGCGAGTTGGCTTCTATCCGGTCGTTTGTCGACAAGCAGCGCGCGGCATACGACCTCGACCCGGACGCCGCGCCGAACGATCCACGCATCTGGGCGGACATTGCGCAGGTCCTGTTCATGGCCAAGATGTTCATTTTCATTCTGTGACGTAGGCGGAGTATTCGCGATGGACCACTGCAATTGTTTCCGGGACCTGCCGATGAGCCGCCGCGAGATGCTCAAGCAGGCGTCTACGGGCTTCGGCGCGCTTGCGCTCGCGTGCCTGATGAAGGACTCGGCATACGGCGCGCCAACGTTAGCCGCGTCAGGGGCGGAAGGCGCGGGGCCGCATTTCGCGCCGAAGGCCAAGCGCGTGATTTTTCTGTACATGGATGGCGGCGTCTCGCAGGTAGACAGCTTCGACCCGAAGCCGCGGCTGACGAAGGACAATGGCAAGCCATTTGCCATGCGGATGGAACCGACGCAGTTCGACAATAACGGCAATACGCTGGGCTCGCTGTGGGACTTCAAGAATTACGGCCAAAGCGGGTTGCCGGTGAGCGACCTGTTTCCGAACGTCGGCGAGTGTGCGGACGATTTGACCGTGGTGCGGTCGATGGTGTCGAACTTCTCCGAGCACAACGCGGCGAACTATTTCCTGCACACGGGACTCGGGCAATCCGGCCGGCCGAGCATGGGCGCGTGGACCTTTCCAGCACATTGGGATCCTAAGCTTAGAATTCCACGTGGACAAGTTGTCGCG
>JADMIO011602841.1_pt1 | contig 83697 bp, 96 predicted proteins | sample 8958161 | NCBI WGS metagenome assembly JADMIO01 (sample SAMN16585339, study PRJNA669376) | soil metagenome | isolation source: Crop rotation soil | place: USA: Cullars Rotation, Alabama | collected 2011 | reverse complement strand
CTTCTTACGTGCGGGTTGAAATGGCCTTCCGTTCGGCTTGGGCGACAGCAGCCATGATGTGGATGGTAAGCTCGTTCGCTTCGGGCATATCGGCAGCTACAAAGCGCGCGCCGCTCTCTTGGAGCTTGGCGAGGAACGCGAGGTTGCGGCTCAGGCGGTCGAGCTTGGCGACCACCAGAGTGGCACCCGACAGCTCGCATGTCGCCAGCGCCTGTTCCAACTGCGGCCGATCGTCGGCCTTGCCCGACTCGACCTCAACGAACTCGGCCATCAGCTCCCAAGAGCCACCGTTGAGGAAGTCTGTCACAGCCCGCCGCTGGGCCTCTAGGCCGAGGCCGCTTCGACCCTGCCGAGCCGTGCTGACGCGGTAGTAGGCAACGAAATTACCCTGTGCCATGACATGTTCCATATGTAGCAACGAACGTTGCTACTAATAGAACACCTTTCGTGCCGGCGCAACGGTCGACGCTAATGTCAGCTTTCGACCCATTGCTGCCATTAGGCGCGCGAGTATCATCCTCCCATGGCCGCTTGCGAGCATGCTCCAATGGCCAGCGAATGCAGAGGCCGAGACAATCACAACTGAAAAAGCGGCCTGTGACACGACCACCGCCCGTTTCACAGCGCGTGACCACTTTCCGATCGCGAAAGTGGCGTCGTGCGACTTCATTGTCCCGGAAGCCCAGCCAGATGGGTTCTACGTGCTCGCACTTCATGGACGACGCTCTGAAGATATTTGCGGCAGTACTCTGTTGGGTTGGTTTGCAATCGAAAAATCAAGAGGTCGGGTATTCGAATTCGATTTGGAAGACTGGAGTCCGAAGACGCTTGTCGGCCCGTGACCTCTGCGGCAACTGTCCACTCATCGTTGCCATCGAGCTGCATGTGGGAGAGACCAATCCATGATGATCTCTCCCATCAAGAACTGAAGCCTAGGCAGGCTCGACTTGCTTAGACACGGTCGCAATCGCGTTCCGGATGACGTCGACGACAACGTCGGGCTGCGAAAGCATCGGCACGTGACTACTCTCGACCTCGGTGACCTGAGCGCCCATACGCTTCGAAACCCAGCGCTGCAGGTCGGGGTGTACCGTGTGATCCTGTGTCGCGAGGATGTACCAGCTTGGCTTGGATCTCCACGCGACTTGGTCCGCCGTCAGTTTCTGCTGATTGAACAGATCGGCGCAGGGTGGGAAATGGGTTGCCCAAACTAGCTTCTGTTCCTCTTCGGATAGATCGCCAGCAAAGAACTCAGTGCCGCTCGGCTTCAACCATACAAGGTTGTCGGCAACCTCGATGCGCGAGAAGATGTCTGTAGGATATTTGTTGAGCTGATCCTGCACGGTTTCATCTACGTCAGGTGCTACCGCAGCGATGTAAACGAGTCCGGCAACGCGATCGTCAGTTCCGGCTCCCGTGATCGTCGCACCGCCATAAGAGTGACCGACGAGCAAAACAGGGGCCCCTACCCGGTTCAGGGTGCGCTTCACGGTTTGCAAATCTTCCTCGTACGACTGCAAGCCGTACTGAACCGAAATCACCTCATGGCCGTCAGCCTGCAGGGCGGGAATTACCTTGCTGAAGCAAGACCCGTCGGCCCAGATTCCGTGGCAAAATACGATGGCGGGTTCGGCTGTGGACATATTCGTTCTCCTTTAAGTCCACGCGAGCAGGTAAACCTCGCTTCACGGTCCGACAAAGACCTTGTAAGGCCCGATGTATGCTTTGAAGGCATAGGATGACCCTATGGAACTCCGACATCTGCGCTATTTTGTCGCGGTCGCGGAAGAAGGCAGCCTGTTGAACGCCGCGCAGGGTCGCCTGAACACTTCCCAGCCCTCGCTGAGCCGCCAAATCCGGGACCTAGAAACCGAGGTAGGCGTGAAGCTGCTAGAACGGCAAGCTCGTGGCGTAGCGCTAACAGATGCTGGTGCCGCGTTCCTGGACCACGCGAGGTTAGCGCTTCTGCAGGTCGATGCCGCTGTGGAGGGTGCGCGACGAGCGGCGCAGCCGAATAGGACCACGCTTTCGATAGGGTTCCTGGTAGGGTTGGAGGTAACTTGGCTGCCTCATCTACTGCGCTTGATCCGTGAGGAATCACCAGACATCGAAGTCACCCTGAGCAGTCAATCCTCGCCAGAGCTTGCGCGGTCATTGATGGGCGGAAAGTTGGATCTCGCCTTTCTGCGTCCTGAGAGAGAGAGCTTCGGGGTTTCTTTCAAACTGCTTGCCAGAGAACCGCTGATCGCCGTGTTGCCCGCCGGGCATGAATTGGCAGCACGTAAAACAATCAGACCTGAGGATTTAGCGGGCGAGACCTACGTGAGCTCGTCGAGAACGTCGCCCGTCCTCCAGTCCGTAATCGACGAATACGCAACCCGTTCTGGCATCACATTGACGCCGAAATACGAGGGCGAGAACATCTCTTCGGCGATGTCGCTAGTTACTTCCTCTGGCGGTGTTACCCTCGTTCCGATTTACGCCCAGAACATGCTCCCTCCGAATGTGGTTGCGAGGGCTCTCGAAGGCGTACCTCCGAGGGTTGATCTCGTCTTGGGATATGCCGAGTCAAATCCATCGAGCCTTCTTCAGCGGATCCTGACCCGTGCAAACGACCTGATCGTCAGCGTTCAGAACCAGAGTATCATTCAGTACGCGGAAGCTCAGTTTGAAACTGGGAATTTCGGCGATCACGCATGAGCCGAGCCATGCTCATGTTAGCTTAACACCTTTCGCAGACGTCCTGAAATCGGAGCAGCCATAACGGAGGGCGCTAATGTTGCTTATTCCTATCTTGGTGGCCTCGTCGATGGCTCCTTCGAGTTCGCGGACCCCTGAGCCGATCATAGACATGCACATGCATGCCGCGGCGCCGGCCGACTACGGCGGACCCCAAACCGTTTGCACCAACCGAGACAGAGTTGAGTTTCCGCCGATCGATCCGGCGCAGTCTGCAACGGTCCAGAACGCGGCGGTTTGTGAGCGTCCGTTGGCGTCCGCGAAAGACGTCGATGAGAACGCACGGCGGACCGGCGAGCTTATGCGGCAGTTGAATATCTACGGCATGCTCGGGGTCACCAGTGGAAACGCGACTGCGAGCCTTTCGAATGGGGAACGGTGGCAGCGCTTTGCCCCCGGCAGGTACTGGATTGCGATGGACTTTGGTGACTTGCACGACGCCAAGGTCGATGAACTGGAGAAGCTCGTGCGATCTGGTCGCGTGCATGCCTTCGCCGAAGTCAGCCCGCAGTACGAAGGTGAGACGGTGAACGCGGAGCGGCTGGAACCCTTCTTCGCATTGGCCGAGCGGCTGGACGTTCCAGTCGGCCTTCACCTCGGGGAGGGGCCGCCGGGTGGCGCAACTGTTATGCCAGGCAGCAAGTACAGCCCTGCGGCCGGACGTCCCCTCGACCTGGAGCCGCTATTGAGACGACATCCCAAGCTTCGTCTTTACGTGATGCACTATGGGTCGCCTCTGGTCGAAGAGACGATCGCCCTGCTCTATTCACACCCCAACCTTTACGTTGACGTTGCGCAAAACGACTGGGGATTTCCGCGTGCGCATTTCTATCGGCAGCTTCAGCAACTGGTCGATGCAGGTTTCGGCAAGCGGATCATGTTCGGATCAGATCAGATGATCTGGCCGGAGACCATCCCCATTGCGATCGAAACGATCAACAGCGCTCCATTTCTAAGCGCGGAGCAGAAGCGAGATATCCTTTACAACAATGCAGCCCGCTTCCTGAGATTAACGCCTGAGCAGATTCGACAGCACGGCGCCGGGCGCTGACGGCAGCTTTCCACCCATTCCTGCCGTTAGCGCATAGGTCAGGATCAAGGCTTTGCGTGCGCTAGGTGGAGGCAGCCAGAGACCATTCGCGGCTCGGTCGGCTCGTCTCACCGTTGCAGGCCGAGAGGGGCGCCAAGTCCAGACGGGATCATGGAGTTCCGAGCTTCCAAAGAAGTTTAAGGCCTAATACATGTTAAGACGGTAGCGGCTTCGTCGATCTGCGCGATCAGACCGTTATGTCTCTATTCGCCTGACGACGAAAGGACCGAGGTGAGTTCAGCAATTAGGGAATCGCTGACCCGCGTGGCTGACGAGATATCCTTCCAGCAGCTCGCGGACGCGATGCCTCAGATGGTATGGTCGACGCAGCCAGACGGATCGCACGATTATTATAATGCACAATGGTATGCCTTCACCGGCGTTCCTGAAGGCTCCACTGACGGCGAGGGATGGAACGGCATGTTTCATCCGGACGATCAGGAGCGCGCCTGGGCGCGATGGCGCCACAGCCTGAGGACAGGCGAGGTATACGAGATCGAGTATCGCCTTCGGCACCACAGCGGCGAATACCGCTGGACGCTCGGGCGAGCTCTCCCAGTGAGGGATGCAAATGGCAATATCATTCGCTGGGTTGGAACATGCACCGATATTCACGGCCAGAAGCGGATCGCGCAGCAGAACGAGATTCTGAGCCGCGAGCTCAGTCACCGCATTAAAAACATTTTTGCCGTCGTGAACGGACTGATCGGCCTTTCATCGCGGCAGTTTCCGGAACTTAAGGCCTTCGCCCAGCAGCTGCAGTCGCGGGTGGCCGCCCTTGGCCGAGCCCACGACTATGTTCGACCGCATAGCGAGGACAGCGCCCGACACGAGGGGCCGTCGAGCCTCAAATTCCTCCTTACCGAATTGCTATCGCCGTATCCTGCCTTGGACGAGGGCCGACTGACGATTGAGGGCGACGATGCGCCGGTGGACGATCGGGGGGCTACGCCGATCGGCTTGGTGTTCCACGAACTGGCCACCAATTCCGCCAAATACGGTGCCCTCTCGGTGCCCGAGGGACGCGTTCGAATCTCATCCCAAATTCGAGGCGGCCATGTCAGGCTGAACTGGCAGGAATTAGATGGGCCGCCGGTAGAGAGGGAGCCTGACCTGCACGGATTCGGGACACGATTGACCGATATCAGCGTCATCCAGCAGCTCGGCGGAAGGCTTACTAGAGACTGGCGACGTGAGGGACTGGTTGTCGAGATCGAACTATCGATCGGGGCTCTGAACCGCCTCTGATCAGTTGAAGCAGCGTAGCGAGGGTGGCGCTTCATCCGAGCGGCGCAAAGCAAACGCAACCGCGGATGTGAGGCTCGCCTCATCCGTCGGTTTGGTTAGAACGCCCACCGTTCCGGAAATGCCGTCGCCCAAGAGCCGCGGGTTGGCGGTTACGAACAACACTCTGGCACGATGATCGTGCGCCAACCGCCGGCCGATTTCCGGTCCGGTTAAGCCGTCGCGAAGATTCAGGTCGATCAGTGCCAGGTCAACGTTTCGGTCGGCGAAATCCAGCGCGCCCTCAAGATCCGACGCGATGCCGATCACGTCGTAGCCGTGCTCCTGGAGCACACTTTCCATCTCCAACGCTACCAGGATTTCGTCTTCAACGATGAGTATCGATTCCATCATTCGATCAAAAATTCTCAATTGAACGACCGGTTCCCGACATCGTCTTGGAGAAAGCTCCAAAATTCGGGTGCCAACGATGAAGATTACGGCGAACCCATTAGGCGGAAATAGCCACCTGATCGATACAGACCTTGGGCCCTGTAGTGCTTTGGCAGCGCCGCACCGGAAGTGCACCTGTCGTGTCCAGGACTAACGTTAGTCCTCGTCGGCGAGAACGTAATTCGAAAGCGGGGAGCCGAGCGCGATCGAAGACCAGGAGCGGCGGCAATGCGACCGTCCTGTCAGCGCAACGCGCGAGGCGGTGGCCCTGCCGGTGGAACGACGCATATCTCGAAGTGTCCCGCGATGGAGCAAGACTGACAACGCCCTATTCAACTGCGAATTGCTGGCGAACATCGAGGCGTGCAAATCGGGAGTTCAGAGATGCTGCGTTTTGGTCGAAGAGTTGATGGGCTGAGTGGTCGTCGTCACCGTATGCGAGAGCCCGTCCGACTGGCCGCCTCCGCGATGACCATCGATCGCTCCCAGTCCGTATTTGTCGCGGATCTGTCAGCGTCAGGCGCGCAGCTTCATGGCCGAGGTTTTCCTGACGAGGGCAGCGAAGTCCTACTTGCTGTTGGTTCGTTGGATTCCTTTGCCAGGGTTGCCTGGCGCGACAACAGTGCCTGCGGCCTTGAGTTTGAGGAGCCGCTGCCCGACGAGGAACTGGTCCAACTGAAACGCGAGGGACGTTGGGCCTTCGTCACCGGCGCCGGCTGACGTCCAGCCGCTTCAAACTCGGGCGCTCGGGAGAGAAAGTCACCTCCCGACCCATTCCTGCCATTAGCCGACTTGTGTGGGAAGTATCGCAACGGCAAGTCGGTCAAGCAAATGGACTCGACCTTCGCCAATCAGATGAACCTGATTCAGATTAGGCTGTCGGCCGCTTGAGGCGTAAGGGAGCTTGCATCGCCGGACATAATTCACAGCAATCGGCGCCCGAGAGACAGACTGTGCTCCCGCTGCAATTCGGGATTTCGCTATGTCTCTCTTTCAAAATGCTGCGCCCGACCAGGCGCTTGAACGCTTTCTGGCCCGACTGCTCCGCCACTCGGCGCTCGCCGGTCGTGAACAAGCCGAGATATTGGGTCTGCCCCACCACTCGGCGCAGATCCGCGCCCGGCAGGATATCGTCTCGCCAGGCCGGATCGTCGATCACTCCTGCCTCATCGGTAAAGGTCTTGCGGCCCGCTTCGACCAGATGCGGGATGGCCGCAGGCAGTCGACGGCTCTGCACATTCCGGGTGACATGGCCGACCTCCATTCGGTCGTCAGGCCGAAGGCTCGGTGGAGCATCACGGCGCTGACCGCCACGACCGTGCTCTACGTCCCGCATGCGAACCTCCGATGCCTCGTCTCAACCTATCCCAACATCGCGCTCGCCTTCTGGCGTGACGCGGCCCTTGACGCATCGATCATCGCCAAATGGCTCGTGAACATGGGTCAAAAAGAGGCGGAGGGGAGAGTGGCGCACCTGTTTTGCGAGATGGGGGTCCGGTTGGAGGCGGCCGGCTTGGGAGCACGCACCATGTTCGACCTTCCGATGACCCAGGACCAGCTTGCAGACGCTGTCGGGATCACGGCAGTTCACCTGAATCGAACGCTGCAGGCCCTCCGGGCAACCGGCCTATTCAGCTTCACACGGGGACTGGTGGAAATCGACGATTGGCGGGATTTCGCAGCAATCGCTGACTTCGACTCCAGCTACATGGAGATCCCTGACGGCGAACCTTAGGTTGCAACTGCGAAGATAACGCAAAACACCGCCCATTCTCGCATGCCTGGTCCAGCGATGTATCCTTACCGCTGTAGCAATGTCGAAACCGCTTGAGTCAGCGTCCCGACATTAGGTCTAATACCGAAACTAATGTACATCATGCTCCATCACCGACCCGGATTCAGCGAATCGGTGACCGAGAGACGGTTGTCGTGCTCCCCGCTGCGATCTGAAGGGGACACTGTGTCAACTTCCAATACCGAATACTATCGGCGACGCGCTGCCGCAGAACGTGAGCTTGCCGTCACGGCTGAGCGTCAGAACGTTGCTGAGATCCACCTCGAGTTGGCTCGTCTGTACGATGCTCTCGTTGATCAACCTGCGCTCAGGCCTAAACTCGGCCTGTTCAACCGCATCCCTCAATCAGCCTGAGCCACTCTCCAATCCCTGCAGCGAGTTTCGCGTGCAAGGCGTTCATCGCGGACCGAGCTTTTGCCGAGGCCCTGCCCTTCCCGATAACGACGCGCCATCCACGGTGGCTGCGAGGGCGTGCGGAACGACCTCACGGTTCCGCGAATCCGAGGTAGTAGTTACTAGTCTTCGCTGCTAACGTGGAATCAACGCCATCCCTCGGCCGGTGGCGCCGAGAAGTCGTAGCTCCGACTCCCCCGTTCCTGTCGAGGGGAGTAAGTGCGTGTCTACCAGCGTCATAATTCTGCTCGTCGATGACGAGCCTCTGATCGCCTTGCCTTCAGAAGAAGCCTTGGAGGCGGGCGGCTTTACGGTCCTCCTCGCTCAAAGTGGTGCGGAGGCGATTGAAATACTTGAGAACCGCACCGCGGACATTGCCGGACTGATCACCGACATCCGATTGGGTTCGGGTCCAACGGGGTGGGACGTGGCGCATCGTGCACGCGAGCTGCGACCGGACCTTCCGATTGTTTATGTCACGGGGGACAGCGCCCAGGAATGGCACGCGAACGGCGTTCCCAAAAGCGTCCTGATTCAGAAACCGTTCGCACCCGCACAGGTGGTCAGCGCCATATCAGCCCTGATGAGGGACGCGGACAGCAATCCAAACCTCAACCCACCTGACGGGGAGGACGCATCCTGATGCTCTCGGACCGCCATGGTTCAGACCCAACTTGGCGAGACCATATCATACACGAGTTGAGGCTCGTGATTGCTGGTTGCAGGCAGGAAATTGAGGGGGCTCACGATCTGAACAAAGGCGCGGCGTTAAATGCCGCTGTTGCCAAGATCGAAGCTGCCATCAGATTGATTCTATAGGCTCTAAATCAGTGAGATGCTGAGCGCTTGCGCAGGTTCCTGTCGTGCGGGTTCAACGGCAGCTTTCCACCCATCCCGGACCTTAGCGCCGGCTTATTCCAGCGACAGGAGAACCAACCCGGCCTTGTCCATCGCGACGATGGCGGAGCGCCGCTTCCAGCGTCCATCGGCATCCCTGGCCTTAAAGCGGCATCGATATTCCGTGGGTTCCTCCTCAAATGCACGGCAGCGGACAGAGCGGATGGTGTCCGCCCTGAAGCTTACTGGCCCCGCGACCTGTGGAGCAGCATGGAGGGCGTCAGTGAGTTCCGCTCCTGAAGGACCACTCAGTGCGTCAGGTGCGGTCGCGGCAAGCGCAAGGGTAAGCAAGAGCATCATGGGCGCAGGGTCTAACATCGGAAGGGTCAACGCAATGTCCGCTTTCGCAAGTCCTCGAAACCCTTTCCCGCGGCTTGGCGAGTGTCCGGGTCATGCCGGTCGCCGGCAACGGAGGCTGCTTGAATATTGACGTCCGTTTGAGCTGGCACCGACGTGGGTCGACCCCCTCTGAGAGACCAAGCCGGTGGAATTTAATCCGTACGTTTGAGGGTCCGCGTGGCCCCCTCGGCCTTACGCTGGGCAACGCGGCATTAGCTGGGAATGGGGCGCTCGTAGCGCTCTATCTCGGCCTCATCGTAATCAATTGAGCCCAGCCCTAGTTTGAAACGGCCGTAGGAACAGCCATCATCGTGTGGCCGTTGAATCGCTCAAAGTTCGGGAGATTACTCATGCCTAGAGGCGACAAGGACGCGTACACCGACAAACAGAAGCGTAAAGCTGAACACATCGCTGATGGCTATGAAGATCGCGGAGTGTCGGAGAAGGAAGCGAAGAGCCGGGCCTGGGCCACCGTGAACAAGGAGAGTGGCGGCGGAAAGAAGTCGGGATCCGGGCGGGGTAAGACCGAGAGTCACGAGTCTTCGAGGAGAGGCGGCCGCAAGGGTGGTTCGTCTCAAAGCGCAGCATCTCGGTCCGCTGCTGCCAAAAAGGGTTGGGAGACCCGCCGCCGCAAGTCTTCCTAGGCTCGTACCGATGTCCCAGCGCGACACTTTTGCGTCGAGACCCGTAGTTCTGGCGCAGAGGATACTCGCTAGGGGTCTTGCTCCTCATTCTTGAACAGGCGGTGGCAGCTGCTGCTGCGCTTCCAGATGCGCCGCTTCCTCATCGAAATCGTCGGCCATCGTCTTCAGCAACTGCACCGTCACCGGATCGGTGGCACCTGTCGCCAGGTGACGACAGTGCTTTGCGCGTTGGCGCAGCAATTCATGGAGATTGTCGGACACCCGACTTGAGCAGTCTCGAGCGCGAAACGTTCCTACTGCTGTTTAAACAGCGGCAGTGTGCCTTCTCGGACCGCATCATAAAGCCCGTACCTGAGCCTAGACATCTACATTCATGTCGCACGAATCCGGCGGTGCGTTGTCGCGGATCGCATTCCGCGCGGCATTCAAGGTCCAAACCTTGAAACCTGACCGGGATTAGTCAGCGGCTAACAAGGGTTAGAAGGTCGCTGACCAAACTATGTTAAGTCGGCTCACCATTCGGCAAGTGGCTAGCAGGCGCCGATGGCTGAGAGATCTTCGTGCTCCCGCTTGCAAATTGGGGAGACGAGGAGTGCCTCAATCAAACAGTCATAACCTCCAACATTTCCTGGATCGACTCACTAGACGATCGTCGTTGACCTCGCGCGAGCAGGCGGCCGTTCTTGGATTGCCCGGTTACGTGTCGCAGGTCCAATCCAATCGCGATTTCGTGCGATTGGGCGAACGGCTCGACCATTCTTGCCTAATCGTCGCGGGATACGTCGGTCGCTTCGATCAGAACAGGAATGGGGTCCGCCAGATCACTGCGGTGCACCTGCCCGGTGATATGGCCGATCTTCACTCGGTCGTTCAGCCAGAGGCGACTTCGGCGCTACAGGCCCTCTCTACTGCGACCATTTTGCGGATCCCACACACTGCCGTCCGCGAAACCGCTGCCGCATTCCCGGCAATTGCCGAAGCCCTCTGGCGCGATTGCATGGTGGACGCATCAGTGTTGGCACAGTGGGTTGTCAACGTGGGACGCCGGGACGCCAAGGGTCGGATCGCCCATCTACTTTGCGAAATAGCCACTCGCCTTGGGATCGCTCCTGCAAACGGCGAAATTTTTCCGTTTCCAGTCACTCAGCAACAACTGGCGGATGTGACCGGTCTGACCAGCGTGCACGTAAACCGCACCCTTCAGGCGATGCGCCGGGAAGGCCTGGCAGACGTTCGGCACAATGTTCACATCCTCAACTGGGACGCCTTGGCTCAGGTTGGTGAGTTCGAAGCGGATTACTTGCAGGTCAACGTCAAGCCTCAGCGGCGCCTGCCCTTCAAGCTCGCGGGTTGAAGTCCGAACCGAAAGGCGGTGGCGGCTAGGGCTTCTCTATGTTGATTGCAAAAGCATAAGCGAAGATAGCTAACAGGCAGATGATTACCAGAGTTAGGGTGATGGTGCTTCTTGCTCTCCAGCGCAGTCCACCTTCGGCAATCCCTTTGGATGTTGGTACTGCATCAATGCCCCCTCGGCCAACCAAGGCTGCGCGCGATCTTGGAATGCGCCTGCGCCAGTTCCTGGTGAGCGCGGCGAGCTTGAGCGGTCGTGGCATTCTTCGCCGCCCTACGCTCCGCAAACTCACGCGCCGCATGATACTCGCGTTCGTCGGCAGAACCGATTTTAACGTCAGATGTGGACCCAGACTCCAGGGGCCCACGACAGGCAATAATTGTTCCCGTCGGATCATCAATATTCATCGGATAAAGCCTCCTTTCCGATAGAGGCTTTCGAAATGCGCTTCTGAAGGCGCAGTTCACCGAATTGACGTACGTTAGATCGAATTGGGCTAATGGCAGCTTTCCACCCATTCCGGCCGCTAGCTCGTTGATGCCCGCTCCTATCCGAGGAGCGAGCAATGATCCGACCGCCGCAAGTCATAGTAGGAGCCAAGCTCCCGCTCCGGCCGATGCATGTGTGGGCTATCCGCGTACGCCTCCAGATTGCGCGACGCGTTCGCGACCTGGCGCTGTTCGATATCGCCTTGGACAGCAAGCTCAGAGGCTGCGACGTTGTTTCGTTGCGACTGGCGGACGTCGTGGCGGCCGGGGCGGTACGGAGCCGGGCTATCGTAATTCAGCAAAAGACAGGGCGACCGGTGCAGTTCGAGATCACCGAGCAGACCCGCCGCTCGCTGGCTAACTGGATCAGGCTCAGGCGTGTTGAGGATGGCTGGCTGTTTCCCAGCCGGATGTTTCAGGGTGCTCATCTATCCACCCGCCAATACTTCCGACTGGTGAAAGGCTGGGTTGAGCTCGCTGGGCTTGAGCCGGCCGCCTATGGCACCCACAGCCTGAGACGGACCAAGGTGGCGATGCTCTATCGAAAGACCGGTAACTTGCGCGCCTGCCAGCTACTGCTTGGCCATACGAAGCTGGAGAGCACGGTTCGCTATCTGGGCGTCGAGTTGGACGATGCGCTTGCACTTTCGGAAGCGCTCGAAATCTGATCGGCCCGGTTTTGCACGATTTCCACAGGTGGCTTTGTTCCTGTCTTGTTCCTCGCGGGTTACGCGCGCGGCGATGTCCACCAAACACGTCCGCACCGCCGCCGATCTCGTTCGGTTTGAGACTGCCCTGAAAATCGAATGCACGAGCTGCGGCAACTCGCGCACGCTGAGTGGCTTCGATGTGGTGAAGCTGTGTGGGACTCAAGATCTCAGGAGCCTCCAGCACCGGTTCAAATGCTCCCGCTGTGGAGCGAGAGAGGCGAGCCTGACCGTCCTGTCGCCGCCACCGAAACTAGGTAGCTTAGTAGTTCTCGTCCTGGCCGATCGATGCGAGCCACTGAGAGAGAGTCTCCGCGACCTCGTCTTTGGGTCCGAGGTTCTCGCACCAGACTGCGCGGCCTTCGGCTGAGCATATCCACACGCAGCCGTCCTCATCCGGACCTTCGATCTGGAAGAGCGCCTTTTGTTCGGGCTGGTGGTCCATGAGAGGACAACCGATCATGCCGGCCGAAGTTCTAAACAGCCGGAATGGGTGGAAAGCTGACATTACGTTGACCAGCGCTAATCCAGCCTAACTCCTCGGTTGACTGGTCAGTCGACGCGTCACCAAAAACACCAATACGCAAATCGCAACGCCGAGGCCTGCGGCTACGGTCGTGGACGCTAAACGATCGAAACCTGAGTTGCGCAGAAAGAGAATGGTCAGCCAATAGACGGCAAGCACGATCAAGCTGGCGAGAGCTGGCCAAAGGTTTCTCATTTCCAGACGGTAACTCTATTCCACTTATGACGGCAATGGGTCGAAAGCTGACGTTAGCTCATCAACTTTGATGCGCGGATTTATCGGTCCGAGCGGTTCGAGCCAGTCCGCGAGCAGTCAAAAATAAGACGATTGCAGCCATCAAGCAAAATGAGGTCCAGCTTAGTGTCTCACCAGCTCCTGCGGAGATTGGCGCTACGACCTTGATGCCAATCGCGCGAGCGCAAAGGACGAGTGCTCCCGCGTAGATGAACGCCCGCCCCGCGAGGAGAGGAACAGCTTTCAGCGCTACCAACAGTCCTCCAACAGCCATCAGAAGAGTCATCACCGCAAAGCTCACGTCTGTCATAAGCTCGATCTCCAGACGTAATAGTCTATCGGAATCGCCATGTCCGCAATGGGTCGAAAGCTGCGCGGCAGGTTTGGGTGGAAAGCTGCCATCAAGATTGCGGCAGTAACTCCAGCACTGCTTTCGCTGCCGCACTCAAATCCGCAACCGTCTTGCGTTCGGCGTCGATAGGTTCGAAGCCTTCCTTGGCTCCAAGGTTGCGGTTTGGCGTTACCGCCCACGCCCCGTCCATCTCATCGATGTGCAGCGACTGCGCGGTCGCCATGAAGGATTTGAAGCTGCGCACGCCCGCTGCCTTCAAGAAGGGGTCGAAGTAACCCTTCCACTCGTCTTGCGCGGGGTGTGGAACGATACGCCCAGATTGAGCGAGGGCGGACCCCAGCGCGGCCTCAACGGTTTCCCGATTGGGGGCAGCGCCAAGGGTGCGTGGGTCTATTTCCAAGCCAAGACCGCTTGTGGTGCGAACCATCGGAGCGACGACCAGTGTTCCATTGACGCGATAGACCGCCACCGATTTGTCCATTGGATGACGATAGCTTGGCGGCTAGCGTCCGCAATGGGTCGAACGCTGCCATTAGCGCCGACGCCAAACTATCGGAGCCGCGGAAACATCGGGTCCGCCATGCGCTGGTGCACCAATCCACAGTTCACGAAGAGGTCAGATGTGGCGAAAGGTCAAAAACGGTCCAACAAAGAAGTTCGAAAGCCAAAGGCGAGCGCGCCCAAAAAAAGCAAATGCGTCTGCGCCTCCGCTTAAGGGCGGCGGGCTGGCTCCAAGAGAATAATAGCAGGGATCCGCGGCGGAGAGGTTCGATCAGGAAAGACCATGCGGACGCGAAAATCCACCGTCATATTCCGAAAGCCTTTCGTCCTGAACCGCGACGTCGGCGCTTTGCCAGCAGGCAGCTACGAGATCGAGATTGATGAGGAAGAGCTCGGCACGGTTGATCAGGTGGCGTACCGTAGAACCGGTGTTTACCTTTACGTGCGGCAAGGGGCAACGATCCGCATGATCGTGGCAACTCCCGCCGAAGTAGATTCTGCATTGGAGCGGGATCGGCACGTTGGGGAAGGAACGAACTCTTGATGAGAGGCTTTGTCCTCAAACGAGGATACGTGGAGTCAGCGGAGCTCTAATGCACCAGCATAGCGCACATGCCGACAATGATCGCCGAAGTCTTAGGTCTTGGCATGAGTGGGAATTTAGGGACGGTGAACGCCGCACGATATTATGCGTGGAGACCGCCTTGGAAATGCGCTCCGGTGAACCGGGTTTCGATGCAGATCAACTGTCAGCGTTGATTTCGGAAGCGATGGAAATGATGCGAGCTAGCCCCAGCCCAATCGATGCCGTGCGCATCGTTCCCGAACGGTGATTGCGACGGACCCTCGCCCGATTGGGGCGCATCCAGCTGAACCACTAGGTTTACGGTACTGCCAGAGCCAAAACTCGGACGGAGGTTGGCGTCAGGCCGAGCTTCGCGCTCAATGCGACTAACGGCAAGCTTTCAGGAAGAAGTGATTCGCTATTTCAATGAGTTACGTGTAGGCTAAAGAGATTGGCGCAATCACGCTTCAAGCACTCGCGTCGACCGAGAGAGAATGGAGAGCTCCCGCTTGTAACTAGGGGCTTTCGCATGTCCGGCACCGATCAAGAGAACCCGAGCAACGTCGTGAGCATCGGCATGGCCGACGCTTACACAATTTCAAGAAACCTCAGGCTTCTGCGCGACCAGGTCATTATCGCGTGGACGGAACGAGCCGTGCTGCTGAGCAAGGAGGAGCAGTCGGATCTCGTCCAGGAAATTCAGGACACCTGCGAGATGCTGACCGACCTCACGAGACACCACATAACCGAGGCTCAGATCATGGCAGACCCAGAAGGCAAGCGAAGCTTCAGCGCGTTTCGCTCGGCTGCGGAAGAAGCGGAGACGAAAAGGCAAGCGCAAGAGGGCGGGAATGAGGGTGGGCACATGAGCAGCACTGCCGGAAGGATTGTGGGCACTCCCCACGCTGCTTTGCCCTACAAGGCGATCATGTCTTTTGAGAGTGGCGAAACTTCCGAACGCAGCTTCGCCACAATGCAGGAGGCCGAAGCCTTCATTCGGCGCAACACGCCGCGCCCGCCAGCCCGGTCGACGACCTATGACCACGGTCCTGGGGACGAGTCAGGAAATCCGGAGTGAGTGGAGAAACTTCACGCTGTTCGGCAGATCCGGCGAATTGGACACCGGTGCAGATGGCGGAGCTCATGCGCTTGGCAAGACAGAATCTTTCAGCCCAAAGAATTGCGACGCTCCTCGGGCGGACAGAGGAGGCCGTCCAATTGAAGGCAAGGCAAAGCGGCGTGATACTGATCGAAGGAAATTCGAGGCACGGGCAGCTCTGACCCGCGCTCCTCGAATCTGTCTTTTCCCGATAGTTTGGGAGGTGTGCTTCCGTCGTTTGCTGCCTGAACGGCAAAGCTGCGGTGTATGACATAAACTCTGGAAACCTCATCGATTTTAGTGCACTCATCGCCGGTCTTCTGCTTGTCATCAACTTCCTGAGCCTGCGAAAGTGCAGCTTTGCGCGCTCAAGCGCTCGGACACCGCACGGACCGCTTCGCGAAGCTCTTTTCCAACCGCTCAAGCAGCTTGGCCCTCGCCCGCCAATGCCGAGCGCTGGCTTCAAGGACCAGTCGGGCGTTGATCGGTATGTCGCCCTTCGAACTCACCAAGTCGGCTTCGGCCCGCTCATGGCAGCCCTGCGCGGTGTCCGAGGAGTCGGACATCAGCTTCCTGCGGCGGCCCGCAATTCCTACGATACGTGGCCTGCCGACGGGCTTGCCCTGATCGCCATTCTCGGTCGGCGCCTTGGTTCCAGGCTCATCCAGCGGACAGGCCCCCGCTCTTGGTGGATGGGTTCGAGACATTCGATTTCTTCGGCGGGTTGGCCTTGGGTTTTCGAATTTCCTTGTTCGACTTTTTTTGGCTCTTTGCCACCTACGCCCCCGCCTTCGGCAACGAACGCCACTGCAGCCAATGAGCGGTTTGCACCTCAAGCGCTTCACGAACACGAGCCAGTGACGCGGCTTGCGGAGTCATCCGCTCCGACACAATCGTCAGCACGGGATCGATCCGCGCCGCATCGGAATCAAACTGACGGGCGACGGCCCTCAGCGCTTCCGATCCGCTGACTGTTCGAGCGCTAAGTGCAAGCCTTCGGCACGATGTCGCCTGCTCGCGCAGCTCCTCGGCGGCTTCGCCTCTCGACCGGATATTGTTCATGGCCGAGCCTCCGGAGCGGACTTCTTCGTCTGGGTGATGAGTGTGCCATAGGCGTCCGCCATCACTTGGTGCGCATTGCGTGACTCGTCACAGCCGGCGTTGTCCGCGCGATACTTCGACACCTGTTGGCGTTGGTAGAGATACATGCCTGTGCTCCCATGTGTAAGCGGGAGCACTGAAGGTCTCTCAGCCGCGCGAGCCTACGTAAAAAGTTACGCGCGATGAAAGGCTTGTAACACAGTGTACGAGCAGGGCCTAATCGATCGGCCCTAAGCCTCCCGCCCCGAGCAGCTTCGTCAGGTCGTAGCGGATTACGCGTCCGGCGAGATGAGCATCGACGTTCGAATATCCTTCGCGGCGAAGAGCCGAACGGATATCTTCGATGTTCCCGCAACTGGGTGCCAGCTCGAACGCACGCTCAATCGTCCCCTTAGTCATGGAACGCGCTGTCCTGCCGGTCCGCGTCACGTGCCTGGCCATCGAACTCATGCGCCATGGTCAGGAGGATCGTTCGCATGCGGTAGCCGCAGGGGCCGTTGGCGAGCTCACGGCAGTGATCGGCGTGGTGTCGAAGTTGACGAGCGTCGGTTTCCATCCACCTCGAACAAGGCGCGACAAGCGAAGTTCCGGTCTGCACCGCGATTGGCCAGGGAGTGCGTCTATCCGGCCACTGCGCCTTACAATCGGCATGCGGCGTACCCAAATAGGCTTCGCTACTAGTCGCAGACTGACGGTCTTTGGGCACTTTGCGGCTCCTTCTTCCTTCGCTTCGCTTCTCCTAGCGCGAGAGGACCAATTGGCGGTCCCTCCACAGAAGGAAAGACCAAATGACCATCGGAACCGTGAAATTCTTCAACGAGAGTAAGGGCTACGGCTTCATCGCTCCCGACGGCGGCGGAAACGACGCATTCGTGCACATCAGCGACGTCGAGCGCTCCGGCCTGTCCGGATTGCGCGAGAACCAGCGCATAAGCTTCGACCTCAAGCAGGATAATCGCGGCAAGATGAGCGCGACGAACCTCCAGGCCGTGGATGCGGACGCGTCCGCAGACGCGGCGAACGACCAGGCGGCGGAAGCGTCGGCTGGCGAAGCCGAATAATGTTGGTCGCTTCAAGCGCCCGACTTTCGAACGTCGACTTCTTCCTCGCCCGAGCCGAACAGGCGCGGGTCGACGCGGAAGTGGCCACTCTCGACCATGTGCGCCAGCGGTGCCGCCGCTCGGAAGAAGCCTGGACCGCGCTCGCGGTCGGCGTCCAACGCGCGGAGCAATTCAAAATCTTAGAACAGGAAAGAAAGGCGGCGCAGCCGCCTGCATAAGTCATGATCAATGTTACCAAGCCGGTGGGCATCCACGTCCGCGGCCGGCGCAACGCGCCCCCCATTTCACTCCATCGCAAGATCAAGCAGGCTCCTCCGCCTCGTCACTTCGACGCCGTCGCTTACGCGGCCGTGCTCGAAGTGCTCGGCTAAAGCTCAGCGCGGGCGCCGCCCGATCTCCGTCTCCAACTCGGCGAGCAGGCGGGGCAGGGCTTCGGGCGGCAAGCCCGAGTGAGCGGAAAGCTCGTCACGCGCGTGCCGCGCGAGATCCGACCAATATTTCAGCGTATCGCCGTGGACGGGCTGCCCACGCAGGCGTCCCGCAGAGCGGATCGCGGACATGAGGTTCCCTTCGGTACTGCCATGCAATTTCATTGCGCTTCGCCTTTCTCGTCTATCGCTGACTAGTCCCTCGGGAAGAAGCCCCAGCCGGGGCCATGCTGCTCGCGAGCGGCATCGCCCTTCATCAGCTTCGCCTTCAGCTTCGAGCGGATCTGGGCGGCGCCATAGACGCTCATGCAGACAAGCCGGGTCCCGCCCGTCGGGACTTGGCCGATGCAGGAGATGCCGATGTCTGCCGCTTCGCAGTGGGCGATGACGGACTTCTCGCTCATGTCGAGGAACACCGCCCGGCTCATGCGGCGCCTCCGCGCTTCGCCGCGGCAATGGCGTCGTGCGCATTGGTGTAGCGATAGCCGCCCCATTCGTAGGTGGGTCGCGGTACAGTGCTAATGCCGTAACGCTGGAGGAGCGCCGTGGTGTCCGGAGATCCATCCTGAGTGCCGGTAGGCGCGGGCTCACCCTCGGGCGTTGCGGGCTGTTTCGGGTTTTCTGAGGATTTCGGCATGCGATGCTCCCTGATTCAGCGGGAGCGCGCTCATGTCTCTCAGTCGTCGAATGGCTGGGAAATCGCCGACGATGAATGAGACATAGCAGAACTGGCTTCAGAGAGCCACTCGCTAGTGTCCGCTTTGGGTCGAAAGCTGTCGCGGCAAGTTTGGGTGGAAAGCGGACATTGAGCGCTTAGAGCTGAGACCGATCCGTGGGTGTCCACTCCTCAGTTTCGACGTCCTTGCGAATGAGGCGAAGCGCCAGGCCGGCAACCGTTCCCACCGCAATGGCAATGGTCAGGTCGGTCACGACCGTGAGGACCATTGTCAGGAACAGAAGCGTGCGATCGCCCGCCTTTAACCTCATGCGCTCGGCCCAGCGGTGGGGCTCGCTCATTACCCATGCGGTGACGATGAGCAGGGCTGCAAGGGCGGGCATCGCCAGGTAGCCGGTAAGCCAGCCTGCTTCCAACGTGATGAGAAGGATCACGAATGAGTGGACGATTCCAGCCACGGGAGTCCGCCCGCCCGCCCGCACATTGGTGGCCGTCCTGGCAATTGCGCCCGTTGCAGGCAGCCCACCGAACAAAGGCGACGCAATGTTCGCTGCTCCTTGTGCGAGCAGTTCGGCGTTCGAGCGATGACGACCGCCAATCATCCGATCCGCGACGATGGCTGAAAGTAGCGATTCAACGGCCGCCAGAAAGGCGATCACAAAGGCGGAGGGCAACAAGGCGCTGAGTCGGGCGACGTTTACGTGTGGCAGTGAAGGTGCCGGCAAGCCCGCAGGCAGCGCACCGAACCGCGAGTAGATTGTATCGACGGGTAAGGTGAGCAGGACGCCTGCCGCGGACGCTACAGCAATGATTAGGAGAGATCCTGGAAACCATGGGGCGATGCGACGCAACAGCGCTATTCCGGCAACCGACAAGAGGCCGATGGCCAATGCTATCGGATTGATCGCATCGCGAGCGGCCCAGAGAGCAGGTAGTGCCTGCACAAGGTCGGCAGACACTTTCGTTGCTGAAAGCCCCAGCAAGTCCTTGAGCTGACTGACGGCGATAATGAGGGCAATTCCAACGGTGAAGCCTTCGATCACCGGTTCAGGCACCAGGGTTATGAAGCGGCCGGCGCGCAAAAGGCCGCCGATGGCGAGGATGACGCCGGCCATGAGGGTTGCAAGGACAAGACCGTCGAACCCGTGCTGCTCGATTATTCCGTAGACGACAACGATGAATGCGCCCGTTGGGCCGCCAATCTGGACCCGGCTGCCACCCAGTAACGAGATCAGGAAACCAGCAACGATCGCGGTTACAAGTCCGGCCTTCGGATCGGCGCCGGACGCAATGGCAATCGCAATGCTGAGAGGCAAAGCGACGAGGGCGACGGTGATTCCGGCGAGTGCATCGCCAAGGAACATACGCCAGGAATACTCGCGGATCGTCGTCAAGAGTTTGGGCTTCACGCGACCGGGCTAACGATCTCGTTACGACAGTTCAACGACGCCGCCTATGTCGCCTTTGGGTCGAAAGCAGCCGTTGGGCCTAACGGCAGGTTTGGGTGGAAAGCAGACATTTAAGTCCTCGGGAAAGGAAGGATGCCTGGCGGCGGATCGTTACGGCCCCACACCGCGTTACATGCAACCAAGGTTGCTGGAGCCCACGAATGCCCAGGATAAACGACAAAGCAGGTTTTGGCGTGGACGGCCTCGACGACATTACTGTCGGTGGGTTGTCTTGCGGACGATTGTTCCTCCTTGAGGGGAGTCCCGGAACAGGCAAAACGACGATCGCTACGCAGTTTCTTATGGCCGGGGCTGAAGCAAACGAGCGGGCACTTTACATCACGTTGTCAGAAACTGAGGACGAGCTGCGCGCGGGCGCAACGTCGCACGGCTGGTCGCTCGACGGCATCGACATTTTCGAACTGGTTCCTCCCGAGAGTCTGCTCGACGAAGAACAACAGCAAAGCCTCCTGTATTCCTCAGATCTGGAGCTCGGCGAAACGACCAGGCGCATTTTCGAAGCGTTCGAGAAGGTAAAGCCGACGCGCGTCGTGCTGGACAGCCTTTCGGAAATCCGCCTGCTCGCTCAATCCTCTCTTCGATATCGCCGGCAGATCCTCGCTTTGAAGCACTATTTCGCTCGCAGCGGTGCTACCGTTCTAATGCTCGACGATCTGTCCAGTGAGGCCAACGACCGGACGATGCACAGCGTTGCGCACGGCGTGATCCGGCTAGAAGAGCTATCGCCGGTCTACGGCGCCGAGCGACGCCGGCTCCGAGTAATCAAATATCGAGGCCAACGGTATCGCGGTGGCTACCATGACTTCGTCATCGAGACCGGAGGCGTTCGAGTATTCCCGAGGCTCGTTTCGGCCGAGCACCGCAGGAAATTCAAACGCGATGTGCTCGCGACGGAATCGTCAGAGCTTAACGCGCTTTTGGGCGGCGGCGTCGAGCGGGGGTCGAGCATGCTGATCCTGGGACCAGCGGGAACGGGCAAGTCGTTGCTGGCTCTCACCTTCGTCGCGGGTGCGATCAAGCGCGGCGAAAAGGCCGCCATGTTCATCTTCGACGAAGAATTGGGATTGCTATTCGAGCGCGCCAAAGGGCCCGGAATCGACCTGCAGGCGATGGTCAACGATGGCAAGCTGACGATCGAGCAAGTTGATGCTGCCGAACTAACTCCGGGAGAACTTTCTGCCCGCGTTCGCCGATGTGTGGAGAAGCAAGAGGCGCAGACGGTCGTGATCGACAGCCTCAACGGCTACCAGGCTTCGATGCCGGAAGAACAGGCACTGATCCTGCATATGCACGAACTGCTGCAGTACCTGAACCGTCAGGGGGTTTCGACGTTTCTGACGGTTGCCCAGCATGGTCTCGTGGGTGACATGAAGGCGCCCGTCGACGTCACGTATCTCGCCGACACGGTCATCCTGTTGCGCTATTTCGAAGCTCTCGGGCGAGTCCGCAGAGCAATGTCCGTTATCAAAAAACGGACAGGCGCTCATGAGGATACTATCCGCGAGTATCGCATCGACGGTCGCGGGATCACGCTCGGCGAGCCGCTCTTGGGCTTCCAAGGCGTCCTGCGCGGCGTACCGGAGCTTGTTGGAGAGCGCCCAGCGTTGCTGGAGTCAGTAACCAAGTGAACGACGAAGTGTATGAGCGAGCGTTGATTCTCGCGCCCCAAGGGCGCGACGGTACCGTGGCGCGCGGCATGCTTAGCGAAGCTGGTCTGCGAGGTGATGTTGTTGAGGATGTTTCCGAGCTTGTCACGTCACTGCGCGCGGGTGCGGGCTTTGCTATCGTCACTGAGGAGGCGATCGCAGGAAGCGATCTTCACGCTCTGTCGGAGTGGTTGCATGACCAGCCCGAATGGTCGGATTTTCCCTTTGTCCTTCTAACACAGCGGGGCGGCGGACTGGAGCGCAACCCCGAGGCTGGCCGCTTCCTCGAAGTCTTGGGAAACGTGACCTTCCTCGAGCGACCGTTCCATCCGACCACTTTTGTCAGCCTAGCCCAATCGGCGTTGCGCGGTCGCCGCCGACAATATGAAGCGCGCGCGAGGCTGGATGAATTGAACCAGCTTGCCGCCGACCTCGAACAACGCGTTGAGGAGCGCACGGCCGAGCGCGAGACAGCGATGGCCCAGTTGCATGAAGCCCAGAAGCTCGAAACGCTCGGGCAGCTTACCGGAGGCGTAGCGCACGATTTCAACAACTTGCTGACCCCAATCACCGGCGCTCTCGATATCCTGCAAAAAAGGTACGGGGATAGTGACGAGCGCTCGGCGCGGTTGCTGTGCAACGCGCTTCAGGCCGCTGACCGTGCCAAGACATTGCTCCAACGCCTCCTCGGGTTCGCTCGGCGACAGGCGCTGCGCACACAGCCTGTAGATATCTCCGCTTTGCTTTCCGGCATGCGTGACCTGATCTCGAGTTCGGTCGGGCCCACGGTCGATTTGCACTTGCGTCTCGATCAAGACCTTTCGTCGGCCCTGGTTGATCCGAACCAGCTTGAGCTTGCGGTTCTCAACCTGACCGTCAACGCGCGTGATGCGATGCCACAAGGCGGACCGCTCACTATCCTCGCAGAAGAGGTGGCGATCGGCCCGCAATCCGCGCCTAAACTCAAACCGGGCCTTTACATCAAGCTCTCGGTAATTGACGCCGGCTGCGGGATGGATTCCGACACGATGAGTCGAGCGGTTGAACCGTTCTACTCGACCAAGGAGTTTGGGCGCGGAACAGGACTTGGTCTTTCGATGGTCCACGGCCTAGCCGCGCAGCTGGGCGGTGGTTTTGCGCTGACCAGTGCGCTTGGCGAGGGGACCCGGGTCGATCTCTATCTTCCGGTCGCGAGCGAGGATGCGTCGACGGAAAGCAGGCCGGCACTCGAATCTACGAAATCGATTGGGCGCCCGCTTTCGGTGCTTCTCATCGATGACGAACCGCTAGTGCGCACCGCGACGGCGGAGATGATCCGCGACCTCGGCCATCATGTCGAGGAAGCCGGTGGCGGTGCCGAAGCCTTGGCGCGGCTGGAAGGCGGACTGTCGGTTGATGTAGTAATCACGGACTACATGATGCCAGGAATTGACGGCGGGGCGCTGTCACGCCGCGTCGCGCAGGCCCACCCAGATGTCCCCGTTTTGCTCATTACCGGATACACCGGCCCTTCGGACGATGTTCTTCATCTGCCTCGTTTGGCCAAACCTTTTGGTCAGGCTGAAATTGCCGAAGCCCTAGGAGAGCTTTTTACCGCAGACGAGAAAATCGTGCGACTCTCGGCTCGAAAACCGAGCAATTAGCGACTTCGCGTAATGTCCGCTTTGGCTCGAAATCTGCCGCGGCAAGTTTGGGTGGAAAGCGGACATTAGGCCGTGGTAGGCGTGAGCATCGCCTCCACCTCTCGAAGAATTTCTTCAAGGTCAGCGTGGGTCTCCTCAGACGACCACCCTGGACCGAAGAGCTGGCCAACTCGGTCCTTCACTTCGTTTAGCCTTGGGTCCGCGATCTCCACGCTGATGAAGTAATCAACCTCACCGTCTCTCGCTGTTCCTTCGATGCATTTCCGAAGAAACTCGGCGACCTGCTCAGGCGTGAGCTTCCTCGGCCTCTCGAATGGCATGGTGACAATTTTGAGGATCAGGAACGGAACGATCACAACTGCGGCTGCCGTGACGCCCGCGACTAATTTGAGGCGCTCGATGATCTTCATCACCCAAAGTCGCACTACTGATTGGTGTCCGCAATGGTTCGAAAGCTGTCGCGGCAGGTTTGGGTGGAAAGCGGCCATTAGCCTTCCGCCCATTTGTCTTGTTCTTTAGCCCACGGCAGACCGACCGCCGACCGTTGCGCACTCCAGCCGGGCGGGAGTGACGCTATTTCGACTAGCTCCGGATGCCGGTCCACGACTTCCGACATCGACACCACTAGTGCTGCGGACGGGTCAAAGGGCCGTCCGTCTAGAAACGCCCACGAGTGGTCCTCCTCATAATGAGTGACCACCAAGACAGGTTGGCCGTTCATAACTGACTGGCTCGCTATGCACGCCACGTTTGGCTTTTGGTCGAACCGCCACGACATACGGGTAGGCTTAGCGAAGCCCGTAGTGTCCGCAATGGTCTAAACGGGCCACGTCCTAATGGCAGGAATGGGTCGAAAGATGCCGGTTAGTAGGTGATGAAAGCTTGATAGGTGAATACGCTCGCTAAGGCAGCATTGAAGGCCACACTCAGCCAAAAGTACCCCGGCTCTTTAGTACGTTTCAGTATCCACGCCCCCGGCCCAATAACCGTTCCCGTCGCAAGGCCCCACAATAGACATCCCAACGGAAAAGCCGCCAAGACTAGGAAGACGAAGCTCGCACCGCTCATAACCTAAATGATGACTTCGGCTCGCAGCGTCTGCAATGGGTCGATCGCCGACCCTAGCGGCAGGCATGGGTCGAAAGCGGACGCTATCGCCGGGCTTTGATTAAGGGCCCAACTTTCATTTCCGCTGTATCCCATTCGTGCACGCGACCCGTCTTTTTCTCGACGGCGAACCACCCCATCAATGTGCTGCCGCAAACATCCCCGCCGCAGTCATCCCGCTTGCCGTGGAGTCCCACGACGAAATAGCCCTTTGGATTGTGCGCCTCGTCGATCGGCTCGCAGAAGGCGATCGCTGAGACAGGAAAATGCCAAAGGGCCGCCGTGCGAGCTTTGGCGACATCGCAAGCTTTTTCTGCTGATCCGACGGGAGCAGCGTTTAGAGGGCGGGACCACAGCAAGGCGACCGCAATTATTGCGACGGTCTTGCGTCCTCCTCCCGATCGCCATGCCATCGCTCAATGATAAGCGTGCTCCGCACGTCCGCAACGGGTCGGGAGCTGCCGCGGCAGGTTTGGGTGGAAAGTTGCCCGACGAGCAGTTCCTTACGAGCGTCAGTCACTCCGATTTGACGGGCTGTAACCGCCGGGAATGTAGCACAACGCCGAGAGGGATCACGAGGGCCGCCCAAACGGCAACCGCTCCAAGTGCCATGAGCCAGTCCCCAGCTGCCATGCCAAGGATCATGGGCACAGCAACCAGGAAAAATATGACTTGCGAGTGAAGGACCAGGAGCACGTAGGCCCCGTTGGACAGATCCGACACAAGAGTTGTCTTGCACTTCGAGCAAGAGGTTCGGGCGCGACGAGACAAGACTCGTAACCACCCGATGCGCTGACCGCTCTCTCCGCACGTCGGGCAAACTGACGTCAGCGAAGGAACGATTTCACCGGGCAAGTTTAAACTGACTGGCAATGGGTGGAAAGAGGACGGCTCGCTGCTAATACTCCAGCCATGCTCTTTGAGTTAGCGGCAATCATCTTTGTGGTTCTGCTCATCGATCATGCCGGCTTCTGGAAGGTCGGCAACTGGTCGCGTAACTTCCGTGGTAAGAGTCCCAACTTCACTTACAGAGATACGATGTTTCCGCGACTGTTTGCGACACTCCTAGGGTGTGTCGCGTTCCTCTTTGCCAAGCACGCCTCTTTAGAGTGGATGAAAGTCGTCCTGTTCGTAGTGTCGATGACCCTGATTTCTTCGTCCCACGGATACCTATGGCTAAAGGCTTGGAGGACGCGGTTCCAGTGAAGGGCAACGCCAAGGGGCTCGAACGTAGCTAATGTGCGCAATGGGTCGAGGGCGGGCACTAGCGATCTAGCGGCAGGAATGGGTCGAAAGCTGACATTGCGGGGATGGGGCTTCTAGACCCGGTCTAGGGTTGCCTTGATCCCTATGCCAATGGCGAAGACGCCGCATAGGAATGTTAACGGGAAAAGCTCGGTAGGTGCGCTCATCAGCCAGTGAGGATAGCTGAGGCCCTCCCAGTTATAGAGATAGTCCAACAACAGTGCCGATGTGGTCGCCGCAGCAACTGCGAACGCGGTCCTTGGATAGCCCAAGCGCCATAGGATGATTGTCGGGCCAATCATCAGGAAACAGCACCCCGTGACGGTCGCGACGAACGCAAAGAGTAAAGACAGCACGTTTACTCCAATCGATGACGACCGACGTAATATTCCGCTCCGCAATACCGTGCCTGAGCATTTGCTGAGCCAATCTTGAAATCGACGTTCCTAATGGCAGCTTTGGGTCGAAAACGGACACTAGCCTGATTGGACTTCGGTCCTCTGCGCCTTGCGCCATCGCCACCTTCGAAACGCGTTGACGCTCACGATGAACGTAAGGAGCAGTGCCAAAAGAACGATGAAGATTAAGATTGCTCCGGCGACGCCAAAACCGGTCGCGAACGCGCCGGGGATTGCGACCAATCCTCCAAACCCGACATATCCAGCCGCCTCAACGAGCTGGTCCTTAGCGAGCAACTTCGGTTGGTTCGTTGTGTCGGTCATGCGCTGAGAGATTGCCTTGGCATCGAAGTGTCCGCAATGGGTCGAAAGCTGCCATTAGGGGGAGGGGGGTGGGTGGATCTCCAAGACCTTCGAAACGGACAGCGGCGGGAAATCGCAATTCAAACGCTAACCCAAAAATTTGTCCGATGAGCGCGACCGACATCATGCCGAGCTAGAGCCAGACTTTTATGTATCGCCGTGTATCATCCATGTATCGCGGAATGGCTGGGACGTGGCCGTAAACCGCGGAAATCCGCGAGAAATGCTGGAAGGCTAGTGGACAAGGTTCGAAGCCACCAAAACGGCGGCCTTCTTGCGCTGGATGGCTAGAAAACCGCCGTTTTTGAATTGGTGGAGAGGGCTGGATTCGAACCAGCGTACGCTTGCGCGGGCAGATTTACAGTCTGCTGCCTTTAACCACTCGGCCACCTCTCCAGGTGCAGGCAGGCGCGCCATGTGGCGGTGGACACGGGATGTGTCAACGCCGCTGATGCGCCGAATTTTGTGCGATTGGGCGGGCCGCCCCTTCGCTTCGCTACGGGCGCTTCAAAAACGTCAGCATGCCCGCGGCACGTCGGTTTTGGAGCGGGTGAAGGGAATCGAACCCTCGTCGTAAGCTTGGAAGGCTTCTGCTCTACCATTGAGCTACACCCGCGCGCTGAGCGGACGCGTCCCATGCCCTACGCCCCGCGCAACAGTCAACCGCGCTTAGCGCCAGGCGCGGAGCCGGCCGTCGTCGTCGAGGATATAGAGCGTATTGTTGGCAACGATCGGCTGCAGGTGGACCGAGCCCTTGATGTTCGTCTGGCTCTGGAAGGAGCCGTTCGACGGGTCGATGTTGATTAGCGCGCCTTCCGAGCTGGCGATGATCAGCCGGTTGCCGGCAAGGATCGGGCCCACATAGGAGATCGGTCCGGCCTTCTTCTTCTCGTGCCGGAATGCCGGCGCCTGCGCGATCCAGCGGACCTTTCCGTTGGCGCGGCTGACGCAAAGCACCTTGCCCTCGTCGGTTACGACGAAAGCCCAGTCCCCGGCGACCCACGGCGTGGCGATGCCGGCGACGTTGAGCTCCCACTGCCGCTGCCCGGTAAGGAGGTCGATCGCGACCATTCTTCCGCCCTGGCCAACAGCAATGACCTGGCTGTTGTCGATGACGGGGTCGGCATCGACGTCGGAGATGGACGCGACGCTGGTCCGGATGCTCGTCCGCGCAAGCTGGTCCTGCCAGACGAGGCGTCCGTTTTCGTAACGGTAGGCGTTGAGCTCACCCGACGAAAAGCCGGCGACGACCGTCCCCTGGCCGACTGCCGGGGACGCCGATCCGAATACTCCGGCGATTTCCAGAGCGGCCGACTGCGACCAATCGGTCGAGCCGTCGGCGGTTTTAAGCGCGTAGATCTGGTTGTCCTGCGTGATCACATAGAGGGAATCCCCGACAACGGTCGGTGCGCCCCGAAGCGGCCCGGTTGGGTGAACCTGCCAGATGATGCCGCCATTCCTGGCGTCGAGCGCCGCGACGTAGCCGAGACCGTTGGTCGCGTAGATCTTGCCGTTGTCGTAGGCGACGCCGCCGCCGAACAGCGACGCGCTATTGCCCTTCTCGACGCCGAACTGCGTGGACCAGGCCGATGCGCCGTTCTGTGCGTCGAAAGCCCGAACCGTTGCTTGAGTGTCGATCGTGAAGACCTTCCCGTCGCCCAGGACCGGCGACGAGGCAAGGCGCTCGCTCAGGCTTCCGCCCTTGCCGATCGAGACATCCCAGGCCTGTCCGATGGATTGGCCAAGCGCGACATGACCCATGGATTTCGACGCGTTGCCGCCGGACTGGCCCCATTCGGTGTTGACCACCGGTTCTGGCAGCGAGAAGGGCAAGGCCGCCGTCGCCGGATCGACCGCGACGTCCTGTTCCGTGGCCAAGACAGCAACGCGCTCGCCGACCACGGGGGTCTTTGGCGCTCCCTTCTTGAAGATACTGCATCCGCTTGCCGCGAGCGCGGCGAGCGTCAACACCACGAACTTCGTTCGAACGTACTTCATCTGTATCAATCCTGTTGCTGCACTGGGGGCAGGGACGCGCTTGCGTCCACGCCGAGAGTGCCCGCGACCTGGACGGCGCGTGCGCGAATGGAACTGGGAACCTGGGTATCGGCGGCGATCGACGCGAACATCTGTCCCGCCTGGGATTTCTTGCCCTGTTTCAGGAGTGCGAGCGCGGTCATTTCGCCCGCGCTTCCGTACCAGGGATTACCCGCCTTGGTCATTGGAGCCAGCCGCGCGATGACCTCGTCGGGTTTGATTGTGTCGAACTCGAGCGCCGTCAGTCGGATCGTGCCGGCATCGCGGTAGAGTTGGGGCAGGCCCTTGTCGTTTACGACCTCGCGATACTTGGCGATTGCCGCCGCCCGGTCGTTCTTTTCGAGTGAGAGCGCCGCGTCGGTCATCAGCGCCGTCCCCCGGACGACGTCGTTGCGGGACTCCTCCAGCTTTGCGACACGCTGGGGAACCGTCTGCCGCTTGTTCTGGGCGATATCGGTGAAGACCGCCTGCAGTTCTTCCGATTGCTCGGCTGCTTTCTTGGCCTGGTATTGCTCCCAGTAAATCCACCCGCCGGCAGCACCGAGGAAGAGGACGACCGCGAGAGCGATCCACTTGCCGTTCTTCTTGAAGAAGTCCTGAAACTGGTCGCGCCGAAGATTCTCGTCGACTTCCCTAAGAAAAGTGTCGTTGCTGTCCGTCGGGAGCGCCAAGACCTGCCTCGAAATTGGATGACCGGAAAACTTTGCCGGACGCTTCCTTCCCTCCCCAGAGATGAATGGAAGCTGGCGGCGAACCGTCTAGCGCCTCGCCGGTCAAAGGCAAAGGGGTCAGAGGCTCGCTTCCATCAGGCCTTGCTTCGCTTGCGGTCGGCGCGGATTTGGTAGCCGTCGCGGTTCAGTATGAAATGACTGATCCCGTCGGCATTCGAGCGGAACACCAAAGTCGCTTTTTTCACGCCTTCTGGCCGGAATTGATCCTCACCGTCCGCGATCAGGGGGATTGGGTTCAACTGATTGATCTGGAGAGTCAGCCGGCCATCGTTGGCAACGGCAACTTTCGCTGTTCCCAATTCGCATTTGTAGATCCCGACGTATCGCTCGAGCGCCGAACGGTCGACGGCACTTAGCGCGGGGGCTGAAGTGGTCTGCACAGCAGGTGTCGCTTGCGACCAAAGCGCTGCCAGCGCAGCGAAAACGAGCGTCTCCGAAGTGCTAATCATCGCCTCTACCTCCATTGTTGCAGGTCAATTTGATGTCGCGGAACCACGGGTGAGCGGCCCGAGCATTGGCTGATACTTCGTTGAAAAACGAAGGTTTGGACCGGCATCGCGGACTCGACACGCTCATCGTGCGCACCTTGCTAAGGTATGCGTATTAGTCAGATAATACACCAGGAATGTCAAGAACGGGGCGGGCCGCCGTCGACGAACGAACGCGTAACTTCGGCGGAGGGGAAGGGGAGAGCTTCTAGGCCTTGGGGCGATAGGTCTGATCGGCCGACGGGAAGGTCCGTGCGCGAACTTCGTCTGCGTAGGTCTTCGCCGCGTTCGAAATCTGTTCGGCGAGATTGTCGTAGCGCTTTACGAACCGGGGTGTCCGTTCGAAGACCCCGAGCATGTCGTCGGTTACGAGGATCTGCCCGTCGCACTGGGCCGACGCTCCAATGCCGATGATCGGCGCCGCGACCTCGCGCGAGATCCTGGTCGCCAACTCCTCCATCACGCCTTCCGCCACGATGCAGAAAGCCCCCGCATCGGAAATTGCCTTGGCGTCGCCGAGGATTTTCTTCGCTTCTGCGTCGCCGCGGCCGCGGGCGCCATAGCCGCCGAGCGTGTTCACTGCCTGCGGAGTGAGGCCGACATGGCCGACGACGGGAATTCCGCGCTCGGTAAGGAAGCGGACAGTCGGCGCCATTGCCTCCCCACCCTCGAGCTTGATGGCCGCGCAGCCGGTTTCCTTCATCACCCGTGAGCAGCTGGCGAAGGCCTGTTCCGGCGATCCTTCGTACGAGCCGAACGGCATGTCCACCGCGACCAGGGCATGCCAGCTTCCTCGAACCACGGCAGCGCCATGCGCAATCATCATGTCGAGCGTGACCGGGATCGTCGACGGCAAGCCGTAGATTACCTGACCGAGGCTGTCTCCGACCAGCAGCAGGTCGCAATGCTCGTCGAGCAATTGCGCCATGCGCATTGTGTACGCCGTCAGCGCGACGATCGGCTGCTCGGTCTTTCCGTCGACCTTGCGGGCGCGCAACGACGGCGCGGTCATCCTCTTGCCGGGAACCGGCGTCGGCGTTGCGCGGCTGGTCGCGGTGTCGATGGTGAAGGTGGACATGGGCGCGGCTTCTAGCGGTTTGTGCGGCTGTCAGCCAATCCCGCTCGAACCACGACTCACCGACAATGGCCCGAAACCACTGACCCAAGCGCGGAGTCGCACGTTCGGGGGCTCGGCGGGTGCGTGTTTTCCCCAGTTTCCCATCAACAAGAAGGATTCTTATGAAGATGAGCAAGCTCATCCTTGCTGCTTTGCCCATGCTCTTTGGTGCGAGCGTCGCTGCGGCCCAGGATCAGACAGCGGCCTCACCGGCCGATCCGTCGGCTACAACCACGGAACCGGCGGCAACCGCGCCGCCAGCCGACCCCGCGGCTGCATCTTCAGCGACGACGACTGCGCCTCCGGCCGACCCGGCGGCCACGGCGGCTCCGGCCGAAGATACCGCGAAAGCTGCTGACGACACGGCGAAAGACAAGAAGAAATCGAAAAAGAAGGCCAAAGAGCCTCAGTAATCGAGAGAGCGGGCGCGCCTTTGGCGGCGCGCCCTTTTTCGGTTGGGCTATTGCAGCCAGCCGCGCTTTCGCGCGTTGCGGGCGAAATTCCAAATCGCGCCCGTGATCAGGATAATGATGACGGCGACGCCGATGTCGTTCGCGGTGACAAGGTCGCTGACTGCAGGGACGATCGCATAGGGCACGAAGGTCAGGACCGCCGCGATCAGGGAAACCAGCAGCAATCGCTCGGCGACCTTCTTGCGCATCAGGAGCATCACCGTGCCGATCAGCCCAACCCAAACCGCGATGGCATGAACAGCGATCATCCAGACTGGACGCGCTTCCATGAGGTTGCGACGGTCCAGTGGCAAAGTGGCGGGGTCAATGATGACGCTGGCAAGGTAGCCGAAGCAGCCGATCGCCATGAACAGGATTGACGCAATCGCCGCAAACCTGAACCAGCCGGGAACCGGCTGAGACACACCCTGCTCGTCCATTGAATCCCCCTCCAATTAGTTAGGCGACACTGGGCGCGCTTCAGCGGTTAGGCAAGTGTTGGCACCATCTCGTTGCGTGCGCGTTACGGCGGTCATGGAGCGTTTTTTCACGCGCGTCGCGACGGGTATCTCAGTCGCCGCGGGCCAGCCTCTGACCTTTCTCCTTGCGGTCGGGGTGATCGTCGTCTGGGCGATTACCGGCCCGATCTTCCACTTCTCGGACACGTGGCAGCTGATCATCAACACCGGGACGACCATCGTCACCTTCCTGATGGTGTTCCTGATCCAGAATGCGCAGAACCGCGATGCGTCCGCGATGCAGGCGAAGCTCGACGAGTTGCTTCGGGCCGTCACGAAGGCGCGCGATCAGTTCATCGGTGTCGAGCACCTGACGGAACGAGAAATCGAAATGATCCGCCGCGCGCTCGAGAAGGAGGCCAAGGATCCGAATTCCAGGGCGGGAAGTGCGAAAGGGACCGTCGATCGGCTGCTCGACCGCTACTAGGCCAACATAGGGGGACGATTCAGCTTGTATCAGAAGCGTTTGCCAATAAGGCTCGGTTACGGGGTGGAAGAGTGCCGGCGTTGTTTGCCGGTGAGTGAGGATCGGCCGCGCCTTGTCCAGTCTTGAGAGTATCTCGGAGCAGCAGCGTTTTCAGCTGCTCGTCAATTCGATCACCGACTATGCGATCTACATGCTCGACCGCTCGGGCAACATCACCACTTGGAATCCAGGTGCCGAGCGGTTCAAGGGCTATACGGCCCAGGACGTCATTGGACAGCATTTCTCGATCTTCTTCACCCCTGAAGATCGCGCCGCGGGCTTGCCGGAGAAGGCTCTGAGCACCGCCCTCGCCGAGGGCCGGTTCGAGGCCGAAGGGTGGCGGGTCCGCAAGGATGGCAGCCGCTTCTGGGCGAATGCGGTCCTTGATCCGGTGTTCGATCCCGACGGCAATCACGTGGGCTTCGCCAAGATCACTCGCGACATCACGGCAAAGCGCGAGCAGGAAAGGGCGCTCTTCGAAAGCGAACAGAGGTTCCGGACGCTCGTCCAGGGCGTGCGCGACTATGCAATCTACATGCTCGACCAGCACGGGTTCGTGACTAACTGGAATGCCGGCGCGCAGGCGATCAAAGGGTACACGGAAGAGGAGATCGTCGGACAGCACTTCTCCCGTTTCTACACCGAGGAAGACCGGGCTCGCGGCGAACCGCAGTTCGCGCTTGAGACGGCCCTTCGCGAAGGAAAATACGAACGGGAGGCCTGGCGCGTTCGAAAGGACGGTTCCCCGTTCTGGGCCAGCGTCGTGCTCGATCCGATATACGACGAATGCGGCAAGCATGTAGGCTTCGCCAAGATCACGCGCGACATCACGGAGCGGAAGAAGGCCGAGGAGGAGCTCGAAGACGCCCGCACTGCGCTGTTCCAGTCGCAAAAGTTGCAGGCCCTCGGTGAGCTGACCGGCGGCATCGCACACGATTTTAACAATCTGATGACCGTGGTCGCGGGTTCTGCCGACTTCCTGCTTCGGAAGCCGGACCTCCCGGACACCAAGCGGAAGCAGTATCTGGAAGCAATTGCTGAAACCGCTGAACGTGCGACGACCCTGACGAACCACCTTCTGGCCTTCGGGCGCCGCCAGCCGATCAAGCCCGAGGTACTGGATTTGAACACGCGCCTTGGCGCCCTCGCCGAGGTTTTGGAGCGTACGCTTGGCAGCAACATTCACGTCGAGCTCGATCTCGACAAGAGCGTGGGCTGTATCGAGATCGATCCCGCCCAGCTCGAAACCGCCATTCTCAACGCCGCGGTCAATGCGCGCGACGCGATGCCTGACGGCGGCACACTGACGCTCTCAACGCGGGCGTTGCATGAGACTGAAAAGGATTTCGTCGCTCTCTCAATCCGTGACACCGGATCCGGAATGAGGCGAGAGGTAATCGAGCGGGCATTCGAGCCATTCTTCACGACCAAGGATGTTGGAAAAGGCACTGGTCTGGGGCTTTCGCAAATCCATGGCTTCGCCGCACAGGCCGGCGGTCGTGCCGAGATTCGATCGCGGGAAGATGAAGGGACGACCATCACCTTGGTCTTGCCACGCACGGACAAGGCGGCTTCGGCCGTATCGGAGGCTGACACAATGCCGTCCCTTCCGACGGGTCTTTGCGTGCTGTTGGTCGAGGACAATCCCCAGGTACGCGAATTCGCGGAAGGCCTGCTTGCCGACCTCGGTTGCGATGCAATCAGCGCGGAAAGCGCTGCGGAAGCTCTTGATCAGCTGGGATCGCGCAAGGTCGACCTCGTTCTCACCGACGTCGTCATGCCTGGAATGAGCGGCGTCGAGCTCGCCCGCCTGATCGAACAGGCGCACCCGGGAGTGCCGGTGTTGTTGGCGACCGGCTACAGCGATGAAATTGTGAAACGCGGATCCGAGTTCGTCGTGCTCGCGAAGCCCTTCGGAGCCGCCGACCTCAGCAAGGCGATGGCCGCCGTCTTGGGCGGGGCTAGCCGGCCGCCTTCTGCTGCTGCGCGCGGCTGATCGCTTCGGTCACAATCCGGCGGGCATCCTCCGCGTCGCCCCAATTGCCGATGCGCACCCACTTTTCGGATTCGAGATCCTTATAGTGGGTGAAGAAGTGCTCGATCTGTTGCAGGATGATCGAGGGCAGGTCCTGCCGCTCGCCCACATCCGAATAGTACGGGAAGGTCGTGTCGACGGGCACGCAAATCAGTTTCTCGTCGCCGCCATGTTCGTCCTCGAGGTTGAGGACGCCGATCGGCCGGGCGCGAACGACGCAGCCGGGAACGAACGGCGAGCGAGCGATCACCAATGCATCGAGCGGGTCGCCGTCGGGCGAAAGCGTGTGCGGCACAAAGCCGTAGTTCGCCGGATAGCGCATCGGCGTGTGCAGAATGCGGTCGACGAACAAGGCGCCGGATTTCTTGTCGAACTCATACTTCACCGGCTCGCCGCCGACCGGGACCTCGATGATGACGTTGAGGCTTTCGGGCGGATTGTCGCCGACGGGAATCAAATCGATATTCAAGGGAGGGGTGCTCCAGTTCGAAAAAGACTGAGGCCGACGAACAAGGCGATCAGGCTCAGGATTACCGAGCCCAGCACATATGCTGCCGCCGACCAGTATGCGTGGCGCTCCATTAGCAGGGCTGCGTCGAGACTGAAGGCGGAAAATGTCGTGAATCCGCCCAGAATGCCGGTGGTCAGGAACAGGCGCATGTGCTGCGGCAAGCCGGTCCGGAACGCGAAGTAGCCGGCCAGAATGCCCATCGCCAGCGACCCGGCGATGTTCACGATGATCGTTCCGAACGGGAAACCTAGGCCGAACAGCTTGGCTGAAGCCAGGTTCACACCGTGGCGGAGCGCACCTCCAATCCCCGCGCCGAGGAAGACGATGACGTAGCCCACTAGCCCCGCCGCACCAACACCGCGCCGACCAGCACGAGCGCTGCACCCGCAATTCGTTCCAGGCTTATCGGCTGCCGGGCCAATCCCAACAAACCGAAATGATCCATGATCAGCGCGGCCAAAACCTGGCCGGCGACCGCTGCCGTGAGCATCGTCGCGACGCCAATGCGCGGTGCGGCGAAGGCGGCCATTGCGACAAAGAAGGCGCCATAAAGCCCGCCCACCCAGGCATACCACGGCACCGTCCTGAATTCCGGCGCGAACACGCGGCCGCCGGTGAACGCCACCATCGCCCCAAGCGCGACCATCCCGACCACGAAGGAGATGAACGCCGCGACGATTGGCGACCCCGACGCTTTGCCCAGGATCGCGTTCGTCGGCGCCTGTATCGCTATGAAAATTCCTGCGATTACGGCAAGCGACAAAGGCAAAGCGGCGGCATTCATCAGGAGGTTCCCCTTGACTCTCGGAGGGAGTTCCGCTTGAGGGCGGCGCTCAGCGAAAGCAACGGGAAAAGGGGCGGCTCCCGCAAACAAGTCCGCCTGGCCGGGATTACCTCGAACGGATCCCGAACGAACGGAGAAAACCATGCGTCACCGCGTAGGCGGCCGTAAGCTGCAGCGTACCTCGAGCCACCGTGCGGCCCTGTTCCGCAACATGGCGGCAGCGCTGATCAAGCACGAACAGATCACCACCACCACCGCGAAGGCGAAGGAGCTTCGGCCCTACGTCGAGAAGCTGATCACGCTCGCCAAGCACGGCGGTCTCAGCAATCGCCGTCTCGCCCAGTCGCGCTTGATGGACGACGTCCAGCTCGTGAAGCTCTTCGAGGTGCTCGCGACGCGCTATGCGGACCGTAACGGCGGCTACACGCGCATCATCAAGGCCGGCATCCGCGCCAGCGACGCAGCGCCGATCTCGATCATCGAGTTCGTCGACCGCGACGTCTCGGCCAAGGGCCAGGACAGCGGCCCGCTCGTTGCCGAGGAAGAGTTCGAAGCCGCTTAAGCGCTTTGGACATCCGAATAGAGAAGGGGCCGCGAAACGATCCGCGGCCCCTTTTCTTTGGCTGAGCTCAGGCCAGCTGCGCCAGGCCTGGCCGCCGTCGCCGGCGCATCGCGAAGCCCGCCGCACCGAAGCCGAGCAGCGCCATCGCCCAGGTCGTTGCTTCGGGAACCGCTGTCGCGGGTGAAACTGTTGCCCGCACGATCAGATCGTCGAAGTCGCCGTCGGGGCCCGTGATCTGGTCGTCGAACCCTAGGTAGAAGACCGAGAACGGATCGCCCGACACCGCATTGGGTCCGAGAAGGAGAGCCAGGCCCGGGTCTCCGACATTGGCGGCAAGCCCGCCGGAGCTGGTGAAGCCGAACAGGCCGGCCAGATCGCCGGCGACGTAGTTCGCGCTGCCGATCAGAATGGGCGACGCAAAGCTGTTCAGGAGCGACGTCATTTCCGTGTAGGTCAGGCCAGAGGCCTGGAAACCGTCGTCGAACCCGCTTTCGCTCCCGAGGACGTCGAACGTAATCGTCGAATTCTCGTCGAGTACGAGCGAAATCCCGGACGTGGCGACTTGCGTGAGGCCAAGGTTGCCGAGCTCCGTCGTGAAATCGTTACCCGACGGAATCCCGGTGGGGGGATCGAAACCGATGATTACAGATGCGCTGGCTGGTCCAGCTGCAGCAATTGAGGCAACTGCCGCGACGATGGTTCTGGCATAGAACCGCATGTGCCCGCTCCGCTGTCAGAGTGTGTCGGTATTGACGGGTCGCGAACACGAGGTGGCCGGCTTCGTTCCTTTACTGTCCCGTTACCGAACATAGTTAATGACAAGTTGTGCTTACCGGGCGACGAGTTGCGGAACTACGGTGCGCCGGTGCCAAACGAGGACGGGTTAGAAACACGGGACGCGAAAGAGGGCCGCCGGAGCTGCGACGGCCCATCACTTCTCGAAAGTCTCGTTCGATTAGTCGGTGAGCGCCGCCGGGACCTTTCCACCGTTGGCGGCCAGCTGCTTCATGACTTCCTTGTGAAGCCAAATGTTCATCTCGGCGCTGCCATCCTTCGCGCCCTGGTAGCCGAGCTCCGTCGCCAGTTCCTTCCGGTTGTCGAGGCTCGAGTCCAGTCCGAGCAGCTTCATGAGATCAACGATGGACGTACGGTAATTGAGGTCAGGATTGCCTTTCTCACGTGAGATTTGGACAAGGACCTCCTCGACGTCCACGGGCTGGGTTGGGACCTGCGCTTGTGGCTGGGCTGTTGTCGGCGCGGTGGCCGTCGTCGTTGGCTGCTGACCGATCGGCTGTGAAGCCGGAGTGGGCTGCGCGCTCTTGTGACCGAAAATCATGTCCTTGATCTTGCCGAAGATGCTCATGTTCGTTCTCCTGCTGAAGGGTTCGGCTAGCGATTCAGGAACTGTCCCGCGGCACCGATAAGGTCGCCAAGAACGCCGCCGCCGCTGCTTGGCTGCGTGGATGTCTGGGCGCCCGCTCTCTGGCCCTGACCGGCATTCTTCATCAGATAGCCGGCCGCGACCATGGCCAGGATCGGAAGCATCTGTTTCAGGAGCGACGGCTGCACGCCGGATTGCGAAGCGGCCGAGGCGGCCACTGCGCGGCTACCGTCCTTCGACCCAAAGATCTGGCCGAGAATCTCATTGCCTTTGTTGACTTCGGTCGGGGCGCTCGATGTCACATTGTCGAGCAATCCGCCGCCGCCAAGTCCCTGGATCGTGCTGAGTAGCCCGCCGAGACCGCCAAGCCCGGCAAAGGCGCTTGCACCTGAGTCCGCTGGCGTTGAGGTGACCGGATTTTGAAAGCCGGAAAGGATCGATGGAAGGAGCGCTGTCGCACCGGCCTCGGCAGTTGCAGGATCCACGCCAAGCTGCTGCGAGATGGCTTCGACCGCACCCGTTTGACGGAGAATCTGGTTGATATCCATGGCAGGTTTCCTTCCGGATAAGACGATTTTCCAAGACTCTAACAGAAGTTAAAGTCAAGCAGACGACTCCTGTGAGGGGACCGAGATCACCAGATTTGCGACGGCTGAAAAATCCACTACCGAGGCCCTCGCCTTGGAACAGGCATCGGAGGGAATTCATGCGTCGGAGTATCTACGTTGCCGCCTTGCTCACCAGTGCCTGTGCAATGACCCCGGGCCCCGAAGTCGAGGCGGCCGCGGCCGCCGATGCCGCGGCGATGGCCGCCCAGGCCGCCAATTCGCAGCCGACGCTCACCTATCCGCAGACCCGCAAGGTCGATCAGGTCGATCCACAATTCGGAATACAGGTCGCCGACCCCTATCGCTGGCTGGAGAATGATGTTCGCGAAGATGCCGAGGTCAAGGCGTGGGTCGACGCGCAGAACGCGGTAACCAACTCCTTCCTGACGACGTTGCCGGGCCGCGAGGCGCTGGAGGCGCGCATTAAGCAGCTCTACGACTATGAGCGGTTCGGCGTGCCCGTGAAGAAGGGTGGCTACTATTTCTATGCCCACAACACCGGACTCCAGAACCAGTCGGTGCTTTTCGTCCGCGACAGCCTCGATGGTGAAGGCCGCGTCCTGATCGACCCCAACACATGGTCCAAGGATGGCGCCACGGCGCTGGCGGAATGGACGCCGAGCGAAGATGGCAAGCATCTCCTCTATTCGATCCAGGACGGTGGATCGGACTGGCGGACGCTGAAGGTGATCGACGTCGCGACCGGTCAGCTCACGACCGATGAAATCAAGTGGGTGAAGACGTCAGCCGGCGATTGGGCAAAGGACGGATCGGGTTTCTTCTACACCCGCTTCCCTGAGCCGGCGCCAGGACAGGAGTTCCAGTCCACCAACCTCAACTCCAAAGTCTATTTCCACAAGCTCGGAACGCCGCAGGCCGAAGACCGCCTCGTCTATGCGACGCCCGACAAGCCGACCTACGGACATTATGCCACCGTCAGCGAGGACGGCCGCTGGCTGGTCATCACCACGGCCGAAGGCACCGACGACCGGTATGAAATCCACGCGATCGATCTTCGCTCCCGCGGCGGCAAACCGAAGGCGCTGATCACCGGGCTCGAAAACAACTGGAGCTTCATCGGCAATGAAGGCTCGCGCTTCTTCTTCATGACCAACAAGGACGCGCCCAAGCTGAAGGTCGTGGCGATGGATGTCGCGCGCCCGGGCGCTCCTGTGTCCACGCTTGTTCCGGAACAGGAAGCCACTCTCGACGGGGCGTCGATTGTGGGCGGGAAGATGATCACCTCCTACCTCGCCGATGCGAAGTCGGAGGTCAGCGTTCATAATCTCCAGGGCAAGAAACTGACCGCGGTCGAGCTTCCGGGTATCGGCACCGCGAGCGGCTTCTACGGCGAGATGGACGATCCGGAGACCTTCTTCGCCTTCACCAGCTTCAATCGTCCGACGACCATCTACCGCTACGACGTGAAGACTGGGCAAGCGTCGACGTGGGCCGCGCCGAAAATGGCATTCAACCCCGACGACTATTCGGTCGAGCAGGTCTTCTACAATTCGAAGGACGGCACCCGCGTGCCGATGTTCATCGTCCGCAAGAAGGGCTCGACGGGGCCGGCGCCGACCTTGCTCTACGGCTACGGCGGCTTCAACGTTTCGCTGACGCCGAGCTTCTCGGCGACGCGGCTGGCGTGGCTAGAGAAGGGCGGCGTCTATGCTCTGGCCAACCTTCGCGGCGGCGGCGAGTATGGCAAGGCCTGGCACGACGCCGGCCGGCTCGCCAACAAGCAGAACGTGTTCGACGACTTCATCGCCGCCGGCGAATATCTGAAGGCGAACAACATCGCGTCACCCAAGGGCCTCGCCATCCAGGGCGGGTCCAACGGCGGCTTGCTGATCGGCGCGGTCGTGAACCAGCGTCCCGACTTGTTCGATGCGGCCAATGCGGCGGTGGGCGTCATGGACATGCTGCGCTTCGACCGCTTCACGGCAGGGCGCTACTGGGTCGACGACTACGGCTATCCCAACAGGGAAGCCGACTTCCGCACCCTGTTGGCCTATTCGCCATATCACAACATCAAGACGGGCGTTCATTATCCGCCGATGCTGGTGACGACGGCCGACACGGACGACCGCGTCGTTCCAGGCCACAGTTTCAAGTACATCTCGGTGTTGCAGGCGGCTGACCCGAACGGGGAGCCGCATGTGATCCGCATTGAAACCCGCGCCGGCCATGGCTCGGGCAAGCCGACCGACAAAATCATCGAGGAAGCGTCCGACGTGCTTGCCTTCTTCGCCCGCTATACCGGGCTTCAGCTCTAGTCCTCGGTGCGACTCTGCGACGGGCTCAATCTCCGGGGCCCGCCGTCGGCGATGATCTTTGCGTAGAAGTCAGCCAGCTCGAGGTGCGCGCGCCTGGCTTCGTGGCAGCTGGCACTTTCGGCTGCCGCTCGCTCAGTACGCTCGCGAGCGCCGTAGTATTCGGAATCCTTGCTCGCCATCCCGCCCCCCCCACGCAACTCAGCGTAGTGTGTTGAATTGTCGCAAGAATTTTGAGGCTCGGGCCAATCCCTCGAAATTACATAGATTAGCGGCTCGCCGATTTTGTCAGCGCGGACTCTTCTCAAGATAGAGATAGTCGGCCTCGAACTCGCCCAGCGCCTTGAGGCCGGGCAGGTTGAGGATGTTCACCCAGCCTCTTTCAACTTCGATCAGCTTCTGCTTGCGAAGGCCCTGAAGCGTGCGGTTCACATGGACGGAAGTTAGCCCGAGGCAATCGCCAAGCTCCTGCTGGGTGAGCGGAAACTGATAGCTGTTGCCGTTCGTCTGGCCGACCACCTGCAGCCGCTCCAGGATCTCGCAGAATAAATGCGCCATCCGGCTCGGCGCGGCGCGGCGTCCAAGTGAGACCGTCCACTCGCGATGGATGGCCGCGTCGATGTTGGTCATCAGCCAGTAGACCCGCGTCAGGTGCGGATGTTTTTCAAGCATCGCGCGCAGCCGTGCGTGCGGGAACACGCCATACTGGCAATCGGTGATCGCGATCACATTATGATCGAGCCGCTTCAGAGTGAAACCGTGAAGATCGACGAAGTCGCCGCAGAACTGCAGTTCGCTGATCTGCTGATGCCCGCTGGCCATGGCGGTCGTCCGCGCCATCCAGCCGTCGAGGAGGAGGATGCTTTCGTGCAGGTCGCGGCCGTGGCGGATCACGGGTTCGTCGGCCGAGGCCTCACGGACCTCCAGCATAGCACCCCGGATCGCCGCTTCCTCCTCTTCACTGATGTGATCGCGGATGCGGAGCTTCTTGAGGTGGACCTCGATCATCCGGCGGGTTCAGCCAGGATTCCCGGGCCGAGCGGAATCTTCATGGTGAAACGCATGCCGTCCGCATTGAACTCGAGCTCCGTCCTTGCGCCGAGGTCGTAGGGAACCGATCTCAGCAGCATTTCGTGCCCGAAACCTTCGTGCGTCACGGCGGGCGGCGTGTCCACCCCGGTTTCGCACCACTCGAAATTGAGCTCCGCCGGCGGGCTGTTTCGTGTCAGGTCCCACGTCACGGCAATCCGGCCCTTATCGGATGCGATCGCGCCATACTTCACGGCGTTGGTCGCAAGCTCGTGAATGGCGAGGCTGATCGATTCCGCCGCTTTCGATTTCAAGGACAAGCTAGGCCCTTTGATTTTCAGGTGGTCTCCCTCGTGGGTGGCCACTGCCACCAGTTCGTCCTCGACGATCGATTTGAAGTCCACGCTACCGTCCAGGTTCCGTGTGACCGCGGCCTGGACGCGAGCGAAGGAGTTCAACCGGCCTTCGAAGTGCGAGATCATCTCGTCAACGGATGTGCTTCGGTCGGCGGTTCTTCGTGCGATCGAGCGCACGACGGCGATCGTGTTTCGAACGCGATGCTGAAGTTCCGCCAGAAGCAGCCGTGACCTCTGGTCGCTCTCGTTTGCAGCCTGCTCCGCCTGCTTCAGCGCGGATGCTTGCGCCTGCAAGTAATCTTGGGACTCACGCAGATCCGCAACCTCATCCTCCGCATCGACCCGCCGGGTGACGTCCAGCCATGACATGAAGTGGTTCAACACTCGTCCCTGGTCGTCCTTGAAGGCGCTCAGCAGTACGGTGGCGACGAAGCGGGAACCGTTCTTCCTGTATTGTACCGTTTCGATGATGTCGTCCTGCTCGCTCCGGAGAGCCTCGGCGAAACGCGCCACATCTTTTGGATCGGTATGTGGACCGTTCATGAAATGCGGTTGCTGGCCCAACGCCTCGTCCATTTTGTAGCCGGACAGCCTCAGGAACGCATCGTTGGCGAAGACGATTGGGTTGCCGGAAATGTTCGGATCCGTCAGCACCATCGGCATGCGGGTGGCTCGCACGGCATGAACGAAGACGCCACCCGCCGCGCGCAGGTCTTCGATCGCCGCTTCGGCCCGCGACCGGTCTGCCGTGCCGGGCTTGTCCCGCTCAAACTCGTTGGGGGAGTCACCCTCAGCTGTTGGCGTCGAGGTGTCGTCCTTCATGGTCAAGGTGCAGATAGTTCGGATTGAACATCGCCGCATCCATCAGCGAGCGCATATCCGGGATCGTGAGGCGCCGCCTTTCGAGGACAATCAAATTGTCGCGCCTAAGTTCCTGTAATGTACGATTTACGTGAACCGCGGTCAGGCCGGTCGCGTCGGCAAGGTCGGTTTGGGTCAGAGGGAAATCGCACGATCCGTCCTGAGTCAGGCCGACTGTCTTCAATCTGAGATGCAGTTCGAGGAGAAGGTGAGCGAGCCGCTCATAAGCGGTGCGCTGTCCGACGTTGACCGTCCATTCGCGCTGGATCGCGCTGTTGACCAGAGCCTCCCACCATAATGCCTGTGTGACCCGGGGATAGCGCTCGGTGAGCCGGTCCATGTCTTCGCGGCTGATGTCGCTGACGGACAGTCGGGTAATGGCCCCGATGCTGTGGTCCATTTGCTTGAGGACGTAGACGTTCAAGTCGCAGAAATCGCCGGGAACGAAGAAGGCGACGATCTGTCTTCGTCCGTCCGGGAGCGTCTTGTACCTGCACGCCCAGCCGTCGAGCATGAGGTGAACGTATTTTGGCACCTCGCCCTCGCGAATCAGGTCTCGTCGCGGCGCGATGACGCGTGTGGTCTTGCTGATTGTCGCTAGTGCCGCCCTGTCCTCGGACGAGAGCCGCGTAAAGGCATCGAGGCGCAAGGCTAGTGCTGAGACCACTCTTCAAATTTTACTTCCAGGCCATGGTTGCTAGACTGCTGTTATCAGCGCGGCCCTTATCTATGTTAGGGAGTCGTCGGCCAACTGCTGCGAAAACGGCCGCACAGGGCGAAGAATGGATAATCAACACGAAACCCGGCTCTCTGGCGCTCGCGTGCTCGTCGTTGAGGACGAATACTATCTTGCCGACGATTTGTCTCGGTCCCTCGTGAGCGTTGGAGCCGAGGTTGTGGGGCCCGTGGGATCGCTCGCGGAAGCCGAAAGCAAGCTCGAAGACGGCGACTTCGACTTCGCGGTTGTCGACATGAACCTTCGCGGTGATTTCTGTTTCTCGGTCGCCGAGCGACTGCGGTCCAAAGGCGTCCCGTTCGTCGTGGCCACCGGCTACAACCAATCCTCGTTGCCCGACTCCCTGAAGGACGTGCCGCGCGTCGAGAAGCCGTTTACGCCGGGCCAAGTCATCGAATTGCTCGGCCAAATGCGCCAGACCGTGGGCTGAGGGCGCATCTTCTATAAATTGTTAGTGCAGCAGTCGGTCTCTCGCGCCTAAGGGCGGCACCGGAGAGAGTCGTGGATGCAGGTGGGGAAGTGCGTTTCGTAGATTGCCTTCGCTCGCTTACGGGAGCGGCGAAAGGGTGACTGGCCAGGCATTGCTGGACCATCTCGCGCAGCTGGGAGACCTAAGCGGCGAGGACCGGGACGCGGTTCTTCGACTGAGCGGCGAGCGCCGGGCTTTCAGGCGTAATGAGGACATCGCCAAGTCGGGTGGCGTCCCGCTTTTTTCGGCCGTCGTTGTAACCGGTTTCCTGCAAAGGTACGTCAGCCGCCGCGATGGTTCACGGCAGATCCATGCCTTCTATATGCCCGGCGATGCACCGTCGCTTGAGTCCGTCCATCTCGATTGTCTCGACAGCAACCTGAGCGCCGCAGCCCACAGCGAAGTGATCCTGATCCCGGTCGCCGAGCTCGCCGACGTGATGCGGGAGCGGCCGCGGATTCAGGACCTGATCTGGAGATCGAGCCTCGTCCAGGCGGCGCAATATCGCGAATGGCTGACCCGCAATTCGCGGCTGACTGCGGACGGGGCCATGGCCCACATGTTCTGCGAAATCTACAAGCGCGCAGAAGCCGCCGGCCTGGTCGAAAGAAACAGCTGCGAGATGCCACTGACGCAGGAGATGGTCGGCGACGCGCTCGGCCTGACCGGTGTCCACGTCAATCGCACGCTCCAGCATCTTCGTGAAACCGGATATGTCGACCACCACCGCGGGCGACTCTTCATGTACGATTTCGATCGGCTGGCGGGCTTCTCGGACTTCGACCCGGCCTACCTGAGCTTTCGGAACGGCCGCGCCCATTAATCTTGCTGAACCGCAGCAAACGGCGCATTCAGAACAAGTGCAGTGCTAAAGCGTTAGTCCCTTCATCAAGCTTGCCAGTCCTGACTGCTGCAAGCGGGCTCGTTTAGGAGTGACTGCTATGAAGACTCTTACGAAAATACTCGCTGGCGGTGTCGGTTTGGCGGCGTTCGCGGCTGCTGCGCCTGCCGCAGCGCAATACTACCCGTCCTATCCGAACTACGGCTACCAGAACCAGAATCCCGTGGGCCAGATCATCGGCCAGATCCTGGGTTATGGCCGCTATCCGTACGGCAATTACGGGTACAATCAGTATTCGAACCAGGCCGGCGCCGTCGATCAGTGCGCCCGCGCGGTCGAGGCGCGCCTCAACGGCTACAACGGCTATTACGGCTACAACAACGTGCCGTACCAGGGCCGCTATGGCTACAACAACCGCTACGGCTACAATAACCAGTACGGCTACAATAACGGTTACGGCGGCGGCCGCGTGCAGGGCGTCACCCGGGTCGACCGCAAGTCGTATGGCCTCAAGGTCTTCGGCGTCGCGAGTTCGGGCTACAACGGCTACCAGGGCTATGGCCAGCGCGGGTACGGCACCTACGGCTACAATGCCGGCGCCGACCTCAGTTGGAACTGCGAAGTCCGCTACGACGGCCGCATCCGCGACATCGACATCAACCGTCGCGCATACAACTGGCGCGGTTACTAAGCGCCTCAATCCAGGTCCTGAACAACAGTGCGCCGGTGTCGAAAGGCACCGGCGCATTTGCTATCGGACCGCCTCCGGAATGACTGCCCCCCCCCGCAGTCATCCAAGCAGGAGGCATGCCCATGAAAGCAAGGTTGCTGGTCGCGGCAGCGAGTTTCGCGGTGTTAGTGCAACCGACGGGTCCCGTATCGGCTCAGCCGCGCGCTAACACGTATGAGTCATTCAAGTACGGTCGCTATCCATACGGAAACTACGGCTACAACCAGTATGGCGGGCAGGCCCGGGCGATCGATCAGTGCGCCCGCGCGGTCGAGGCGCGCCTCAACGGCTACAATTATAATTGGTATCAGGGCCAGAACTACAACCGTTACCGGCGGACCGGCCGCGTCGAGGGGGTCACTCGCGTCGACCGCAAGAGCTACGGGTACAAAGTCTTCGGTGTCGCCAGCTCAGGCTGGGGCGGCTACCAGGGCTGGAACCGGCCGGGCTACGGCACGTACGGCTATTCGTCGGGCGTCGATCTCAAGTGGGATTGCAAGATCCAGCGCAACGGTCGGATCAAGGACGTCGACGTCACGAAGCGGCCCTACAACTGGCAGGGCTACTGACCTGATCGAGGAAGGATGCGCGGGTACGATTGCCTCCGCGCATCTCTGACCTTCAGGCATGGACGCTAAGCGTCTTCGCATACTCCTCCAGTTGGCGGGCAACCGTTCCCCAGCCGTCGTGGAAGCCCATCTTCTCGTGGGTCTCGCGATCCGCTTCACTCTTGTGCAGGGCGACGGCCTTGTAGGCAGTCTTGCCGTTGCCCGCGTCCTCGAACGTGACGACCGCAGTCATCGGGAAGGAATCGCAGCCTTCGCCCGCCTCGTTCGGCCGGTAGTTCGGGCCGAGCGCGCTGGTCCAGCTCAGCTTCTTGTTTTCGACGACCTCCAGTACGCAGCCGGGCGTTCCGTGGCCGGTGTCGAAACCGTCGGGGCCCTGCATGCGGATGCGGAAGACGCCGCCCGGCTTCAGATCGAGGTCGCATTCGGTGATCCGGTAGGGCTTGGGCGCGAACCACTGCTTCAGATGCTCGGGGTCGGTGTAGGCTTTCCATACCAGGTCCACGGGTGCGTCGATGGTGCGTTCCAGCACCAGGTCCAGCTTGTCGATCATTCCTTCGTCTCCTTGTCCTTCAGTTCCATCACATATTCTTCGAACCTATCGTGCCGTTTCTCCCACTCGGAGCGGCGGTCCACGAGCCATTGCTCTGCCGTGCTCAGCACACCGGGCTCGAGCCGGCAGGTACGCACCCGGCCCTTCTTCTCGCTTCGAATGAGGCCGCTGGTCTCGAGCGCCTGCAGGTGCTGGAGCACCGCGGGCAGGCTCATTTGCAGCGGCTCCGCGAGCTCGCTGACCGAAGCCGGACCGCGGGCAAGACGGGCAAGCATTCCGCGCCGGGCAGGGTCCGCAAGGGCCTGGAAGGCGCGATCGAGCTTGGCCGAATCGTTAAGCACACACTTAAGTATTGAGTCGCTGGCTAAAAGTCAAGACAGTTAAGTAATGCCTTAACCATCAAGCTAATTGAGTACTCTTGACACCAATTAACTTATTAGCTAATTATTGATCGAATGGATAAGATATTTGAAGCGCTGGCTTCGGCGCCTAGGCGCAAGATCCTCGCCTATCTCTCGGAAGTTGATTTGACCGCAGGCGAAATCGCTGCGCGTTTCGATATGAGCAAACCAGCGATTTCGAAGCACCTCCAGATCCTGGAAAATGCCGGTCTCGTGAAAAGCGAGAAGCGTGGGCAGTTCGTTCACTATTCGCTCGTCCCCGACAATCTGACGAACACGTTGAACGGGTTCGTGCAGAAGCTCTGCCCTGTTTCAACGCCGCTGCGACGGGAAAGCGCAGCGTTGCGCCAGGCGCGCTCGATCAAACCCAAGAAATAGGAGCTGGCGATGCAGTTGGTGTCGGGATCGGAACGGATCATCGTCGCCCTCTACTGCGACCCAGTGAAGGGTAGGGTGCAATGGGCACCGGGGAAATCGCTGTGGATAGGCTCGATGACCGTAGTCGCGCTTGTCCTGGGCCCAATCTTTTTCACCTGGGGCAGCTTTGTCCTTTTCATTGCCACCTGCGGCATCACCCTTTGTGCGGGTCACTCGGTGGGCATGCACCGTCGGTTGATCCACAACAGCTTCGAATGCCCGCTCTGGCTCGAGTATCTTTGCGTCTACCTGGGCGTCCTTGTGGGGATGGCCGGGCCAATAGGAATGATCCGGCTGCACGACATGCGCGATTGGGCACAACGGCAGCGCGCGTGTCACGGCTATTTCGCGCATCGGGCAGGGTTCTGGAGGGACGGCTGGCATCAGCTCCATTGTCGGCTCGACCTGGACAGCCCGCCCGCGTTTCGCCTCGAGCCCCGTCTCGCCCGCGATCGTGTCTACATGGTGCTAGAGCGCACTTGGATGACTCAGCAGCTTCCCTGGGCGATTCTGTTCTTCGCGCTCGGCGGAATGCCCTGGCTGGTTTGGGGTGTCTGTGTCCGTGTCGCCGTGTGCGTAACGGGCCATTGGCTGGTGGGGCACTTTGCCCACCGTGATGGCGGCCAAACATGGGTTGTCAGGGGCGCATGCGTCCAGGGTTACGACGTCAAGCTCGCGGGGCTGATCAGCATGGGCGAGAGCTGGCACAACAATCATCACGCCTTCCCCGGCTCGGCGAAGCTTGGGCTTGAACCCGGTCAGATCGATCTGGGTTGGACGCTGCTCCTAGCATTTGAGCGTATCGGTCTGGCCTGGAACATCGTGACTCCGGAACAGCTACCGCCGCGGCCTGCGCTCAGACGAGTTGCCGAACGGGGTAAAGGCTGTCCGCTCCTCCCGCGAATATTGGCGGAGGTATGATCAGATGAGCCAGCATCGGAGCTTCGGCGAATGGCTGGCTGAGGCCAGCCGGACAAAGATCTTTCAGGTAACGGCTGGTGCGCTCTCAGGTGTACTCATCATCCTCTTGGCAGTTGCGATCTCGGCCTTAGTCTTCCGAGCTTACGGGTGGGGAATATTTGTCCTCACACCATTTGTCGTCGGCTTCACGACGGGGTTCATCGTGAACCGGCAAGAGCTGCAAAGTATCAGCAGGACAAACGGCCTGGTCCTGCTGTCGGCCGCTCTCGGTTGCTTCGGATTGATTTTGTTTGCGCTCGAAGGCCTGATTTGCCTGGTCCTTGCATCGCCATTGGCCGGGGTTGCGGCAATCGCGGGTGGGGTGCTGGGTCGAATGGCCGCACGGATCGGCAAAGGCCCCATGGGACCAGTCTATTGCATTGCCCTGCTGCCGGCGGTGTTCGCCGTTGATGCGTTGTACCCGCCAGCCGTCACGATGATGACCGACGAGAGCATCCTGATTGGCGCTTCGGCTTCGGTGGTCTGGCAAGCAGTGACGAGCGACGAGCCGATCCGGGAACCGGCGACGCTCGTCGGCCGGTTGGGCCTGGCCTATCCGGAGCGGGCGCATTTCTCCGGAAGGGGTGTGGGCGCAATCCGGACCGGCTATTTCTCTACGGGAACCGCCCAAGAGCAGATAGTCGATTGGGAAGAGGGCAAGCTTCTCGGCTTCATGGTCCTCAGCCAGCCGCCGGCAATGAAGGAGATGAGCCCGTATCGGCACGTTCATGCTCCTCACCTCCTGGGATATTTCGAAACTGGTGAAACGCGGTTCGAAGTCCAGCCGCTCGGCGAACGCCGGTCGCGGCTGACCATCCGCGCCGCACATCGGCTACGCATTGACCCAGTCATCTATTGGGAGCCGATTGCCCGCTGGGCAGCCAGCAACAACACCCGGCGGGTGTTGCGGGACCTGAAGGCGAAGGCTGAAGCACAGCGTAACACAGCTTAGCCCCCGGCTGGCAAGCTTTACTCTCGCGGCCAAATGGCTATCCGCCACCCATGACGGTCCAGCCCACCGAATCCATCCTCATCGTCGACTTCGGCAGCCAGGTGACGCAGCTCATCGCGCGGCGCGTGCGCGAAGCCGGCGTTTATTCCGAAATCGCTCCGTTCAACGCCGCGGAAGAGGCGTTCAATCGCCTGCAGCCCAAGGGCATAATCTTCTCCGGCGGCCCGGCCTCGGTCATCGAAGCGGAAAGCCCGCGGGCGCCGCAGGCGATGTTCGACAGCGGGCTTCCGCTTCTCGCCATCTGTTACGGCCAGCAGACGCTCCACCAGCAGCTTGGCGGAAAGGTTGTCGCCTCGGATCAGAAGGAGTTCGGGCGAGCCTTCATCGACATTCTCGCGCCGTCGGCGCTCTTCGACGGCCTGTGGCAGGTCGGCGAGAAGCATCAAGTCTGGATGAGCCACGGCGACCGCGTTGAAAGCCTGGCGCCGGGGTTCGAGGTGGTGGCAGCCTCCGAGGGCGCCCCCTTCGCTATTGCGACGAACGAAGCGGCCAAGCGCTACAGCGTCATGTTCCACCCGGAGGTCGTGCACACGCCCGACGGAGGTAAGCTGCTTGCCAACTTCGTGCGCCACGTTTGCGGCTGTTCCGGCGACTGGACGATGGCCAGCTTCCGCGACGCCAAGATCGCCGACATTCGCGAGCAGGTCGGCACGGGCCGCGTGATCTGCGGCCTGTCCGGCGGCGTCGACAGCGCGGTCGCCGCGGTGCTGATCCACGAAGCGATCGGCGAGCAGCTCACTTGCGTCTTCGTCGACCACGGACTGATGCGGGCAGGGGAGGCGGAGCAAGTCGTCTCGCTGTTCCGGAACAGCTACAACATTCCGCTCGTCCACGTGGACGCCAGCCGCGATTTCCTCGGCGGCCTCGAAGGCGTCAGCGACCCCGAGAAAAAGCGCAAGTTCATTGGCGCCGAGTTCATCAACGTGTTCGAGGCAGAGGCTAAGACGATCGGCGGCGCCGACTTCCTCGCCCAAGGTACGCTCTATCCGGACGTCATCGAAAGCGTGAGCTTCACGGGCGGGCCGTCGGTGACGATCAAGAGCCATCACAATGTCGGCGGCCTACCCGAGCGCATGAACATGAAGCTGGTTGAGCCGCTCCGCGAACTGTTCAAGGATGAGGTGCGAGAGCTCGGGCGCGAGCTTGGCCTTCCCGACGCATTCGTCGGCCGCCATCCGTTCCCGGGTCCGGGGCTCGCCATCCGAATTCCCGGCGAGGTGACCAAGGAGAAGTGCGACATCCTCCGTAAGGCGGACACCATCTACCTCGAAGAGATCCGCAACGCCGGCCTCTACGACGCCATCTGGCAGGCGTTCGCCGTACTTTTACCCGTCCGCACGGTCGGCGTGATGGGCGACTTCCGCACCTACGACTACGTCTGCGCGCTGCGTGCCGTGACCAGCGTCGACGGCATGACCGCCGACATCTACCCCTTCGACGCCACCTTCCTCAGCCGCGTGGCGACCCGCATCGTCAACGAGGTGCAGGGCATCAACCGCGTGGTTTACGATTATACGTCGAAGCCGCCCGGCACCATTGAATGGGAATGACGTGCACCGGTCGCGCATCAACGGCATCCTGATCGACTGCAACGTCGAGGACATCGAGGCGGCTGCGCACTTTTGGGCGGAAGCGCTTGGCCGTCCCATCGATCCCGATCATCCCGGATCGCGTGGCGACTATGTCATGCTGGAGAACCGGCCGGACGAGATCAGCGTGCAGATCCAGCGGGTCGACCATGAGAGCCGTATCCATCTCGACATCGAGACCGACGACATATCCGCTGAGGTCGCGCGCCTCGAAAAGCTCGGGGCGACGGTCGACAAACGGCTCGAACGCTGGGTCGTGATGCGCGCGCCGAGCGGCCAGCGCTTCTGCGTCGTCCGTGTCCAGCGCGACGGATTCGAGAAGGACGCGCTCGACTGGGAGTAATTATTCCGCTGCCGTAACCTGAATTTGCGGCTGGGCGATCGCCGGTTGTTCTTCTCTCTGCGCAGCAAGATATTGATGGATCGCCGCGACGACCTGAGCGCCATCGCCGACGGCGGCGGCAACGCGCTTCACCGACCCTGACCGAACATCGCCGACGGCGAAGATCCCGCGCCGGCTTGTCTCCAGCGGGAAGCGGTCCTCGCCGCCCGTCAGCACGAAGCCTCGCTCGTCCAGTTTCAGGCCGGAGCTCTGCACCCAGTCGGTATTCGGCTCTGCGCCGATGAAGGAGAAGAGGTAGCGCGCGGACCGCGTCGTGACCGTGCCCGACCGATCTCGCCAGCAAATGCTTTCAAGCGCTCCGTCGGAACCGGCAAGCTGGCTGATTTCGCAACCGATGATCACCTCGACGTTCGGCAGGCTCTCGATCCGCTCGATCAGATATTGCGACATCGTCGCGCTGAGCGGCCGGCGGGCGATCATCGTCACGTGCCGCGCCCGGCCCGCGAGGAACACCGTCGCCTGGCCTGCGCTATTTCCGCCACCGACGAGCGCAACGTCCATGCCGGAACACAAGTCGGCCTCCAGCGGTGACGCCCAATAATGTACCGACGTGCCTTCGAACTCGTCGAGGCGATCGACGGCGAGGCGCCGGTAGCGTGCGCCCGTCGCCAGAACGACGGAGCGCGCCTGAATCCGCTCGCCGGTTGCGAGCAACAAGTGGCAAGGATCGTTGCCGCACTCGAGCCGGACGGCTTCGTCGGGAACGGCGATTTCCACGCCGAATTTCTGCGCCTGACTGAAAGCGCGTCCCATCAGCGCCATGCCGGAAATGCCGGTGGGGAAGCCGAGGTAGTTCTCTATCCGAGCAGAGGCGCCTGCCTGTCCGCCGAACGAGCGGCAGTCGATGGTCAGGACCGACAAGCCTTCCGAGGCAGCGTAGACGGAGGTGGCGAGGCCCGATGGACCTGCTCCGATGACGGCGACATCATAGATCTTTGCCGGGTCGATCGGTGCCACCAGCCCAACGCAGCGTCCCAGCTGGTGCTCGGACGGATTGCGGAGCATCTTGCCGCTTGGACAGAGGACGATCGGAAGTTCTCCTTCCGTGACATCGAACCGGGCGACCAGGGTCTGCGCGCAGGAATCGCTGCTGGGGTCGAGCCGCACATAGGGGTGGCCGTTGCGGCGGAGGAAATTGACGATCCTCAGCACGTCGCCATCACCCTCATTGCCGATGATGACCGGACCGGCGCCGGCCTCGATCAATCCCATGCGCCGAAGGATCAGCGCCCGCATGATCCGTTCGCCGAGATCGGCCTCCGCAATCAGCAATGCGCGAAGACGGTCCGGTGGGATGGCGATCGCTTCCACATCCGCCAGCGCGGTCGAATCCACCAGCACCGGACGGCCGGACAGCTGTGCCAGCTCGCCCGTAAAGCTTCCACGCTCGTGCGTGACGATGTGGGCGCGATGGCTGCCCTTTTGAGGTTCGGTTACCTCGACCTCGCCCGAAAGGATCAGCATCAGGCCGGGCCCGGTTTCCCCGACCCGGCTGACCGTCTCGCCCGCACGAAAGCTGCGCGGCTCCCCGAATTTGGAAAGCCGCGCAAGTTCGTCGTCGGACAGGCGCGGGAACATTTGCGCCCCGCGCTCTGCAATCAAATTCCGCTGGGTGTCACTCATTCAGCGGTGGCGGGAATCGGCTCGACGATTAGCGTGGGCCGGGCAGTCTCATCCGCGCCGAAATCCTCGCCCCGGATGAACGCCAGAATGTCGCGATTGATCTCGTCCGCGTGCGTCGTCGCCATGCCGTGCGGATACCCTTTGTAGGTCTTCAGCACGCTGTTCCTCAGTAACGCCGCCGAGAGCGGAGCGGAATCGGCGTAGGGTACCACCTGGTCGTCATCGCCGTGAAGTACCGCGACGGGCACCTCAATGTTTTTCAGGTCCTCGGTAAAGTCGGTTTCCGAGAAGGCCTTGATGCAATCGTAGTGCGCCTTCGTTCCGCCCATCATCCCTTGGCGGAACCAGTTGCGAATGATGCCTTCGGAGATTTGCGCTCCGGGCCGGTTAAAGCCGTAGAAAGGCCCGCTCGCGATATCGAGGTAGATCTGCGCGCGGTTCGCGGCGACCGCGGCTCGATAACCGTCGAACGCTTCGAGCGGCATCCCGCCCGGGTTCGACTCCTTCTTGAGCATCACCGGAGGGACGGCGCCGATGATCACGGCTTTCGCCACCCGGCCCTGCTCCGCGCGAGCGACATAATGCACGCATTCGCCGCCACCGGTCGAATGGCCGATGTGGATCGCATTTTTGAGATCGAGATGGGCAGTCAGCTCCGCAACGTCAGCCGCATAGGTATCCATCTCATTGCCGGTGTCTGTCTGTGTCGACCGCCCGTGCCCCCGGCGGTCGTGGGCGATCACCCGGAAGCCCTGGTTGAGGAAGAAGATCATCTGCGCGTCCCAGTCGTCCGCGCTGAGCGGCCAGCCGTGATGGAAGAAGATCGGCTGCGCGTCTTTCGGGCCCCAATCCTTGAAGAAGATCTCGGTGCCGTCCTTGGTCGTGATGGTGCCCATTATTTAGGCCTCCCCGGGGGGTGGAGTGCCGGCCGACGAGACCGGCGTCGGTGTCGTTTTCGCCGATTGAGCCGCAGACTGGCTCTTAGTCGTCGGAGTCGCGACGCCGTGCCCGTAACAGTTTTCTCATGGCCGCGCGATGACAGGTGTTGTGCCCGCTCGTTTGACCCTCACCGTCACGCGTGGCAACGCGCCGCTAATGTCCGACCAACCTTCCAGCCAGAAGACCTGGGGCGGCCGCTTTCGCGGCAAGGCGTCGGACCTGATGACGAAGATCAACGCGTCGATCAGCTTCGACAAGAGGCTCTGGCGGGAGGATATCGAGGGGGCGAAAGCGCATGCGGCAATGCTTCGCGATCAGGGCATCATCGGCGCGGAAGATGCGGCGGCGATCCTCGGCGGTCTCGACCAGATAGCCGACGAGTTCGAACGCGGCGGCGTGCCCGAGCGCGCCGAGCTCGAAGACATCCACACGACCGTCGAGCACCGGCTGACCGAGCTGATCGGCCCCGCGGCCGGACGACTGCACACGGCGCGCTCCCGGAACGACCAGGTCGCGACCGATTTCCGCATGTGGGTGCGGACCTCGTGCGACGAGGCCGTGGCAAACATCCGCGAGCTTCAGCGCGCGCTGGTCGAGGTTGCGGAGAAGCATGCCGAGACTGTCATGCCAGGCTTCACGCACCTTCAGGTCGCGCAGCCCGTAACGCTTGGGCACCATTTGCTTGCTTATTACGAGATGCTGCGGCGTGACGCGTCGCGTTTCGGGGATGCGCGGCGGCGAATGGACGAATGCCCGCTCGGCGCAGCGGCGCTAGCCGGAACAGGCTTTCCGCTAGACCGCGATGCAACGGCGAAGGCACTCGGCTTCGATCGTCCGACGGCCAACAGCCTGGACAGCGTGTCCGACCGTGACTTCGCCCTCGATTACCTTTCCGCCGCCGCTCAGTGCAGCTTGCATCTGTCGCGGCTTGCCGAAGAGCTGATCATCTGGGCGAGCCCGCAGTTCGGGTTCGTTAAACTGTCGGACGCTTTCTCGACCGGCTCTTCGATCATGCCGCAGAAGCGCAATCCGGACGCCGCGGAACTGGTGCGCGGACATAGCGGGCGGATCATGGGCTGCCTGACGTCGCTGATGGTGACGATGAAAGGCCTGCCGCTGGCCTATTCGAAGGACATGCAGGACGACAAAGTGCCGGTGTTCGAAGCCGCAGACCTGCTGACGATCTCGATCCAAGCGCTCGGCGGAATGATCGAGACGTGCGAGTTCGTGCCGGAACGCATGCGCGCAGCGGCCGAGCAAGGTTTCTCGACCGCGACTGACCTCGCCGACTGGCTGGTCCGCGAAGCGGATGTGCCGTTTCGCGAAGCGCATCACATCACGGGTGTCGCGGTGAAAGCCGCCGAGGATCGCGGCCTCGCGCTCGACGAACTGCCGCTCGATGCGCTCACGCAAATCGATGCGCGGATCGACGAACGCGTGTTCGACGTGCTGAGTGCGAACGCTTCCGTGCGCAGCCGCACCAGTTATGGCGGGACCGCTCCGGAGCGCGTCCGCGAGCAGATCGCGAAAGCGAAGGAAGAGCTCAACTTGTAGCGCCCCTGCGACGGGAGGGGCCCAAACCGGCGAAGCCGTCGTGCTCCGCCGGTCGCAAAGCGCTTCGCGCGACTAGGCTCCTGCCTTCGCAGGAGCACGGAGACGCCGGTCGCGCTGGCCGAGGGTCCGCAGCCGCAGCGCATTCAGGCGGATGAAGCCCGCGGCATCGCGCTGGTCGTAATCGCCGGTGCCTTCCTCAAACGTCACCAGGTCCTGGTCGTAGAGCGAATGCTCACTCTCGCGGCCGATCACCGTTGCATTGCCCTTGTATAGCTTCATCGTGACCCGGCCGGTGACATGCTCCTGGCTCTTGTCGATCGCCGCCTGGAGCATCTCGCGCTCCGGCGCGAACCAGAAGCCGTTGTAGATGAGGCTCGCGTAGCGCGGCATCAGCTCGTCCTTGAGATGCATCGCGCCGCCATCGACCGTGATGCTCTCAATCCCGCGATGCGCCGCGAGCAGGATCGTACCGCCAGGCGTCTCGTAAACGCCGCGCGACTTCATCCCGACGAAGCGGTTCTCGACGAGGTCGAGGCGGCCGATGCCATTGTCATGACCGAACTTGTTGAGCCGCTCCAGCAACGTCGCCGGCGACAAATTTTCACCGTCGATTGCAACAGCATCGCCGCGCTCGAAATCGATCGTGATCGTGGTCGCCTTGTCTGGCGCGTCCTCCGGCGAGATCGTCCGTTGGTGCACATATTCCGGTGCGACGGCGGCCGGATCCTCTAGCACCTTGCCCTCCGACGAAGAGTGCAGAAGATTCGCATCGATCGAGAAGGGCGCTTCGCCGCGCTTGTCCTTGGCGATCGGGATCTGGTGCTTCTCGGCGAAGTCGATCAGCGCCTCGCGGCTCGCATGCTGCCACTCGCGCCACGGGGCGATCACGCGGATGTTCGGCTCAAGCGCGTAGTAACCGAGCTCGAAGCGGACCTGGTCGTTCCCCTTTCCGGTCGCGCCATGGCAGACTGCGTCGGCGCCAACCTGCTGCGCAATCTCGATCTGACGCTTGGCGATCAGCGGACGAGCAATCGACGTGCCGAGCAAATATTGCCCCTCGTAAACAGTGTTCGCTCTGAACATCGGGAAGACGAAGTCGCGGACGAACTCCTCGCGCAGGTCGTCGATGAAGATGTTTTCCGCCTTCACGCCGAGCATCTCGGCCTTGCGCCGCGCCGGCTCGACTTCCTCGCCCTGGCCGAGATCGGCGGTGAATGTCACGACCTCCGCGTCATATTCGGTCTGCAGCCACTTCAGGATGATCGAGGTGTCGAGGCCGCCCGAATAGGCGAGCACCACCTTCAGCTTCTTGTTCGTCATTCCATTTTTCCTGTTTTCGTCATTGCGAGCGAAGCGAAGCAATCCAGTCGTTGGCATTGCTGGATTGCTTCGTCACTACGCTCCCCGCAATGACGTTCATTGAAGCAGCCAGAGCATCGTTCCACGCGCGGTATGCATCCGGTTCTCCGCCTGACGCCAGACTGCTGATTGCGGGCCGTCGATCACGTCGGCGGTGACCTCCTCGCCACGGCGGGCGGGAAGGCAGTGCAGGAAGTGCGCGTTCGGCGCCTTGGCCATCAAGTCTGCATTGACTTGATAGGGCGCAAAGACCTCGCGACGCTCGTGGCTGTCCTTATCGCCCATCGAGACCCAGACGTCGGAATAGACCACGTCCGCGCCGTCGATCGCCTCCAGCGGGTCGACGACCTGGTTCACGGCCAGCATCGGCGCGGCAAAGCCGTATCCGGGCGGGCTGGCGATGTTGAGCGTCGCGCCGAGCAGCGCGCACCCTTCCGCGAGTGAGCGAGCGACGTTGTTGGCCTCGCCGACGAAGGCGATCTTCGCGCCCTCGATCCGGCCGACGAGCTGTTTGATCGTCAGCAGATCGGCGAGCGCCTGCAGCGGATGGTCCGTCGCCGACAGCATGTTCAGGATCGGCGCGGCGTTCAGCGAGGCCATCTGCTCCAGAAGCGCATGGTCGAACACGCGCGCGGCGATGATTGCATGGTAGCGGGCGAGGGTTCGGGTCACGTCCTCGACGCTTTCCCGCTCGCCGATGCCAAGCTCGTTCGGCTGCAAATAGACCGGATGCCCGCCGAGCTGCGCTGCCGCGACCTCCATCGAGTTACGCGTTCGGGCACTCGGCTTCTCGAAATAAAGTGCAACGCCCTTGTTTTGTAGCCTGCGTGTGTAGGGCGCTGCGGAAAGCTCAAGGATGGCATTTAGGTCGTCCGCCGTGAGGTCGCGGATGGCTAGGAGGTGCTTCACCAGGTTGCCTCCCGCTTCACCATCGTGCCGACGCCGTGGTCGGTCAGGAGCTCGATCAGGAGCGAATGATGAACGCGGCCGTCGATGATGTGCGCAGCGCCGACCCCTTGGTCGACCGCATCCGCGCAGGCGCGAAGCTTAGGGATCATGCCCTTGCCGACGCTCTCATGGTCGATCCGTTCGCGGAGCTCGGCGGACGTCAGCCGCTCAACGAGCGTGCTCTCGTCCTTCGGATTTTCGAGAAGGCCGGGGACGGCGGTGAGGTAGACGATCTTCTCGGCATGCATTGCGACGGCGATGGCCCGTGCGGCCTCGTCCGCGTTGACGTTGTACGGCTGTCCCTCGGCATTGGCGCCGATGGTGGACACGACCGGCGTGAGACCGTCGTCGAGCAGGCGATGAAGGAGCTCAGCGCGAACGTTCGTCACGTTGCCGACGAAGCCAAATGCCGAATCTACCGGAGTCACCGTCAGCAGTCCGGCATCCTCGCCCGACACGCCCACCGCCACTGGCTCTTCGCCAGCCTGGCTGTTGATCGTGGACACGAGATCGCGGTTGATCTTGCCGACCAGCACCATGCGGACGATCTCGAGCGTCTCCCCGTCGGTGACGCGGAGGCCGTCGCGGAACTCCGGCTCCTTGCCGACGCGGCGCAGCATGGTGTCGACCTGCGGCCCGCCGCCGTGGACGAGCACGCAGCGCACGCCAACGCTCCGAAGCAGGAGCACGTCCTGCGCCAACGCGAGATCGGACTCGCGGTCGATGGCCGCTCCGCCAAGCTTCACGACGATCGACTTGCCGGCCCACTGCCGGATGTAGGGCAGCGCCTCGACGAGGACGTGCGCGGTCTCGCCGGGGGTCATGACGTCTTGCTGTTTTCTTTGATGTAGCCGGGTCCGAGGTCGATCCCGATCATCTTGGCCGACGCCTTGCCCGCGCCGAGGTGGACCTCGATCTGGACCTCGTCGCCCAACATGTGCCGGGCGAGCGCGACGCCGTCATGCGCGATGCCCGCGCCGCCCCTGGCGACAACGATCCCGCCATAAGCGACCCGCGACTTGGCGACGTCCATGTCGACGCCTGCCGAACCCGCCGCGGCCATCAGCCGGCCCCAGTAAGGATCGCCGCCGTACCAGCTGCACTTCACGAGATTGTTCTCGACGATGTTCTTCGCGGCGATCCTCGCTTCATTGTCGTTGGCCGCACCGGTGACGACCAGCCGGGCGATCCGGGTCATGCCCTCGGCATCGCGCGCCATCTGCATCGTCAGGTCCTCGCAAGCGGCGAGCAGGGCGTTGCCGAACTCTTCGCGGTTCGCCTTGCCGCGCTTGCCCGAAGCCAGAACCATCGCCGTGTCGTTGGTTGACGTCGCGCCATCGACATTGAGCGTGTTGAAGGTCGCATCGGAGGTCGAACGAAGTACCTTCTGGATGAAGTCGGCCGGCACGTCCGCGTCGGTCGTCAGGAAGGCGAGCATCGTCGCCATGTTCGGCGCGATCATGCCGCAGCCCTTGGCCATTCCGCCGATCGTGAAGGTCGAGCCCTTAATCAGCACTTCCTTTGGATTGTGGTCGGTGGTGAGGATGCCGCGAGCCGCATCATGCCCGCCCTCCATGGAGAGCTTCTTTGCAAGCTTCGGCGTGGCGTGAAGGATTGGCTCCATCGGCAGCGGTGTACCGATGATCCCGGTCGAGCAGACGAGCACCTGGCTCGCGTCGACTCCGAGCGCGTCGCCCGCCGCAGCGCCCATTACTTGCGCGTCCTTGTAACCGGACGCGCCGGTGCCGGCGTTGGCGTTGCCGGAATTGACGATGACCGCCGTCACGCGCCCGCGATTGGCTCCGAGCAGCTTGCGGTCGAGCTCGACCGGCGGCGCGGCGAACTTGTTCTGCGTGAAGACGGCGGCACAGGCGACCGGCTGACGGTCCTCGGTCGCCAGCAGTGCCATGTCGAAGCGCCGCTTCTTGATCCCGGCGTGGCAGCCGGCCGCCACGAACCCTTCGGCCGCGGTTACGCTCATGGATAAACTCCGATTGCAGTGAGCCCGGCCGTCTCTTCGAGGCCGAGCATGAGATTGGCGCACTGGACCATCTGGCCCGCCGCGCCCTTTCCGAGATTGTCGATCGCCGACAGCGCGAGCACACGCCCGGTTCGCTCGTCGTACCTCCCCGTGACCTGCACGCCGTTGGAGCCCGATACCCATTTGGTCGCCGGCGATGCGTCCGTGACATGCACGAACGGCTCGTCGGAGTATGCAGCCTCTAGCGCTTCCAGCGGATCGCCGTTTCCGGTCGCCTCGCCGTAGCAAGTGGCGAGGATGCCGCGAGTCATCGGCGCGAGGTGAGGCGTGAACAGCACCTTCGCTCCCAACGCTATTTCCATTTCGGCCGTATGGCGGTGACTGAGCAGGCCGTAGGCGGCGAAGCTTCCATCGACGGTGCTGAAGCCGGTCGTCTCTTTCGCCTCGCGGCCCGCTCCGCTGACGCCGGAAGCCGCATCGACGATTAGATTCTTCGCATTGACGAGCCCGGCATCGACCAGCGGCTTCAACGCAAGGATTGCCGCCGTCGCATAGCAGCCCGCTGCGGCAACCGCTTTCGCGCCGCGAATAGCCGCGCGGTTCAGCTCGGGGATTCCGTAGACGAACTTGTCGAGCAGGGCCGGGGCCTCGTGCGCATGGCCGTACCAGCGCTCGTAGGTCTCGGCGTCGTCGAGCCGGAAATCAGCGCCGAGATCGACGAAAGGGATGCCACGATCGAGGATCGCCGGCGCAATCGCCTGGCTGTGTCCATGGGGGAGTGCGGCAAAGACTAGGTCGATGTCCGCCAGCGCGGCCTCGTCGAACTTCTCGAACGATCCTGCATAAGCGGGCGCGAGGTGCGGATGCGCTTCGCCAACTGGCTTTCCAGCTTTGCGATCGCCGAACAGCTTCGTCGCGCGCAGGTGCGGGTGCGCCGCCAGAAGCCGCAGCAGCTCGCCGCCGACATAGCCCGAGGCTCCAAGGATGGCCGTCCGAATCATGAGGGACGGCCCTATTCACCCATTTGCATAGATATGCAAGATGATGCATAGATATGCGCATGAGCGAATTGAAAAATCGTCGGCAGAAGGCCGTTGCGGACTTGATCCGCGACCATGCGCTCGGCAGCCAGGAGGAAGTCGCGTCGCGCCTCGCCCGGCTCGGATACGAAGTGACTCAAGCGACAGTCTCCCGTGACCTCGAGCAATTGGGCGCTCTGAAGATCCGCCGCGACGGCAGGGTCAGCTATGCGCTGCCTGCCCAGCTTTCGGCCGACGCACCCGCACAATCCCGCCTGGCGTCGGTGCTCCGTGACTGGGTGCGGTCGATTGACGTGGCCGCAACCATGGTCGTCCTGAAGACTCCGCCCGGCTCAGCACATCTTGTCGGTGTCGCGCTAGACGAGTCCGCCTTGCCGGAGATCGTTGGGACCATCTGCGGCGACGACACCATCTTCATCGCCTGCCGGAGCGCGTCGGACGCGCAAGTCCTCGCGGAGAAGCTCAAGGCTCCAGAGGAAGCCTAATCTCTCGCGCTGACTTGGGAAAAATCACCCATGGTTGGCGCATTCCCTTGTCTCGTTCGCCCACTCCAAAGCGTGAACGACGCCTTTCGGGGATTGGCACGCTCCTTGAATACTTTCGACCAAGGCGCCGCGACCTCCGCAGGGCCACAAAAGGGAGAAAGCAAATGCTCGTTCCGACCTCAATCAAACGCAGCCTCGTCGCCATCTCTGCCGCGATCGCCATGAGCACCGTCGCAGTGGGCGCGGCCGTAGGTCCGGCGCAGGCCGCCAATGCTCCTTCCCCGGTGGCGATCAATGCGTGATTTCTACGAAACGGTCGCTGCGGCACGCGAAGCGCATTCCTCACCGGATTTCGGATTGGCAGGGTGCCCACCGGTGACTCGCAAGGAGAAGGTTCCGGCCAAAGTTTACGGGGTCATGGCATTTACGACCATGCTGACCTTTGCGACGCTGACGACTGGCTACCAGTATCTCTTCACGCACTCACTGTACGCCTGACGCTAGGATGCTGTCATCAGCTGGACTTTAGCAGTTTCATGAGAGGCGCTTCGCCTCGCTTGGCCCATTGCCCCGCTCATTGATCGAGATGCACATTCTTCGTGCCGTTCGGCAAAGACTTCCGCAATGCGATAGCTTGCCGATTGCCTTAAAGGCCACCGCATGCAGATTACCGCCGAACGGCCCAATGCCAATCAGTCCACGGTGATCCGAGACACCGACGCGGGGGGCGTCAGGGGGCGCCGCGAGGATGGCATTTGCCGTTTTCTCGGCGTCCCCTATGCGGCGCCGCCGGTCGGAGCCAACCGCTTCAAGGAGCCGCAACCGGTCACCCCGTGGCAGGGTGAGCGCGACGCGACCGTGGCCGGACATTGCGCTCCACACCGGATAAAGGACTTTCCGGCAATCGATGTCGTTCCCTTGGTTGGATACGGCGCGGACAACGGCGAAGATTATCTGACGCTCAACATCTGGGCGCCGGAGGATGCGCGGGATCGTCCAGTCATGATCTTCATCCATGGCGGGGGCTTTGTCATCGGCAGCAAGGACGCCCCGGTCAGTGACGGTACCGAGTTCGCCAGGTCGGGCGTGGTTTGCGTGGCAATCAACTACCGCCTCGGCATCGACGGTTTCCTTCCGATCCCGGGCGTTCCAACCAACCTTGGGCTGCGCGACATGTTGTTCGCACTGCACTGGGTTCAGCGGAATATCTCTGAATTCGGAGGCGATCCCTCGAACGTCACCGTTTTCGGAGAGTCGGCGGGCGCGATGGCGATCGCCGACCTTGTCGCCTCCCCATTAGCGAAGGGCCTGTTCAAGCGTGCGATCATCGAGAGCGGGCATGGCGGCATGGTCCGCGACAATTCCGTCGCCCAGCGCCTCGTCCGCAAGCTCGCGAAGATCCTCAGGATCACGCCGGACAAGGAGGGGTTCGAAAGCGTCAGCTTCGATCAGGCTTGGAAAGCGATGGAGAAACTCTCGAAGCCGTGGAGCATCGACCTTCGCGACGAGACCGGGCTCGAGCCGGTTTACGGCATCAGCCGCTTTATTCCCGTCTGGGGCGACGAGGTTCTGCCGGACAAGCCTCACGACGCTCTGAGGAAGGGCGTGGGCAAGGAGATCGAGGTTCTGATCGGCACCAACGCCGAGGAAATGAATCTCTACTTCGTCCCTACCAAGGTGCGCGCCAAGGCGCCGGGCCTATTGCTGAGCTGGCTGCTATCGAAGGCGCACCCAAGAGCTAAGGATGCGCTTCGGGCTTATGGCTGGGGCAAGGGCCGCAAGGCTGGCCACGTGTTTACCGAGGCCATGCACGACCTCGTGTTTCGTTGGCCCGCGCGACGGTTTGCCGAAGAGCATCAGGGTAAGACGCACCTGTATGACTTCGACTGGAAGTCACCGGCGTGCGGCGGCGAGCTCGGCGCATGCCACGGGCTTGAATTGCCGTTCGTCTTCAAGACTCTCGGCCTCGCAATCGGAGTGAAGGGTTTCGCCGGAGAAGCGCCGCCGCAAAAGCTCGCCGACCACATTCACAATATCTGGGTCCAGTTCGCGACGGACGGCAGGCTGCCTTGGCCTGAGTTCGACCGCGAGGCGCGGCAGGTCTATCTGCTCGGCTCAAACAGGACGGTATCCGAGCCGGTGATGCCAGCGGCCGCTTTCCTTCCGTAGAGGTCCGAAATGTATCTCGAGAAATTCCGCCTGGATGGCCGGGTCGCCTTTGTCACGGGTGGCGCGCAGGGCATTGGGCGTTCCTGCGCCGATGCGTTGGCGGAAGCTGGTGCGACCGTGATCACGGGCGACCTGAAGGGCGGAGACGTCGAACTGGACGTGACCGACTCCGATCACGTCACCGCGGTCGCCGACGAAATTGCGGCGAAGCGCGGCCGGCTCGACATCCTCGTCAACAATGCCGGGATCGCGCGGAGCGAGACACCGGCGGAAGATGTTGCCGACGAGCATTGGCTCAACGTACTCGATGTCAATCTCAACGGTACTTTCTGGTGCGCACGCGCCTTTGGCCGTCACATGCTGGCCGCTGGCGGCGGGACGATCGTCAACGTCGGCTCGATGAGCGGGTTCATCGTCAATCGCCCGCAACCACAAAGCTACTACAATGCATCCAAGGCGGCGGTTCACCAGCTGACGAAGTCGCTGGCGGCGGAATGGGCCAGTCGCGGTGTCCGGGTGAACGCGGTCGCCCCGACCTACATCGCGACGCCGCTCAACGCATTCGCGGACCAGGCCGGCGAAATGTATCGCAGCTGGATCGATGGCACTCCGCAGGGCCGCCTCGGCGAGCCGGAGGAAGTTGCATCGGTCGTCCTGTTTCTCGCGTCGGATGCGTCGAGCCTGATGACCGGAAGCATCGTCCTAGCGGACGGCGGCTACACCTGCTGGTGAACGGTTGAGTTTGCGCGCAATCGCTTCGGCCGTCGCCCGGGCGCCCTCGAGAGTTGGATGGAAGGGCGCGATGCCGGAGTAGCCGTTCGTCCACGGAGAAACCGAGCAGGCGTTATGCGCAGCCCCAAGCCGGTGCATGTCGACGACAATTGCGCCGCCCTTCTTGGCCGCAACTTGCGTCGTCTCTGCGAGCCGGTCTCCGACCGCGCGCATCAGGTCCGCTTCCGCGTTCGTCAACGCAACTCGGTCGCAGCTGCCGGCCGGGGGCAGAATGGTCGGATAAGTCGCCACTACAACTCGTGCATTCGGGGCCCGTTTGTTGATGGCGCGGATGGTTATCGAAAGCTCGTCTTGCAGCTTGGACCAGTCGCGAGCCTCGGGCGCCCTCGCGCCACGCCAAAAGGTCCGCACCAACCATCCCCATACGCTGTTCGAATGGCGGGCGGCCAAGAGTGACAGATCCGAGATGTAACCTATGTCGTTCCCCCCGACCGTGATCGTAACAAGGCGCGTTTCGGGTCCAATCGCGCGGATTTGCGGGCCCTGGAAGAACTGGCCGCCGCGCAGCAGGTTCTTCGTCACGGCACCGCCGCAACTCATGTCGACGGCCGACATCTGAAGGATCCGGGCAAGTTGTTGCGGGTAGCCGTTGATGCTTCGCGCACAGAGCAGCGGGCTTCCGGTCTGGAGCTTGCCGAGACCCGCGCCCGCAGCGAATGAGCTACCCAGGGCGACGTAATCCGGGCGGCCCGCCGGATTGCGCCTCGCCTGATAGAATGCGACCACTGCTGCAAACATGATGAGTGCGACCAGGGCTGCTGTCAGCCCTATGCAGCCCACCTTCAGTCTCCTGCGCATGACGAAGGGGTCTTCCGGCACGTTCGCCTTTTCGCAACAGGCGCCGGGGTCGCGGGACGATCGGCAAACTCAAACAGCCGTTCGGCAAACTCTCTAACCTTTCTGATAGGTGACCTTTCTGATAGGTCTCGAAAATGGAGAGGCCCCCTATTCGGGACCCACGGGAGAGGAAATTTCATGCGACTTTCTGCCATGCTTTTGGCCGGTACTGCGCTTTCGCTCGGTAGCCCCGCCTTCGCCGCCGATACGGCCACGACACAGGATGCGACCGCTCCCGCAGCTCCGACAGAGCCGGACCAGCCGCATCCGGAGCAGACGACTCCCCCTGCTGACGCAGCAGCCGCGACGACCGCCCAGGACCAGGAAATTGTGGTCACCGCCCGTAAGCGCGAAGAGTCGCTAAAGGACGTTCCGGTCGCTGCGACCGCGATTACGGGCGACGTGATCGAGAAGCGCGGTTTCACCTCGGTGAAGGACGTCGCGCAGCTCACGCCGAGCCTTAACATCAACAGCGACGGCGCCGGTCGCGCCTTCGTGTCCATCCGCGGCGTCGGCACGACGCTGATCGACACGGTCCAGCCGGGCGTCGGCATCTTCGTCGACGGCATCTATCAGCCGAACACCTCCTATTTGAACAACCCGCTGACCGACGTCGAGCGCGTCGAGGTCCTGCGCGGACCGCAGGGTACGCTCTACGGAAAGAACACGCTCGGCGGCGCGATCAACGTCATCACCCGGCAGCCGAGCAACCAGTTCGAAGGCAAAGTCATCGGCAGTTTCGCCGGACCGGACAGCGCCTGGACTCTTGGCGGCTCCGTCAGCGGCCCGATCGTACAGGACCGACTGCAAGCGCGCGTCGCCTTCACTCACCAGCAGCAGGATGGGTTCATCCACAACGCGCTGCTCGACAAGGATCAGAACCCGCTCAACACCGACGCGCTGAGCGCGACAATCCGTGCCGAGCCGGTCGACGACGTTCATCTGACCGTCAACGGCTACTACACCTGGCTGAAGGGTGGCGCCGTTCCCTACGCCTTCATCAATGGTCCGACGGACTACAGAAGCGACGTCTTCCTCAATTCGACCAACTATCAGTACTTCAAATATCGCGGCATCAACGCGAAGCTCGAAGCACCACTCGGAGAAGCCAACAAGCTCACGCTGATTGGTGCGTACGACCGTCGCGGCGTTCGGACCAATGACGCCGACCCGGACTTCACCTCAGCGAATACGCTTCGCAGCAGCTCGGTCGACGATCTCAAGACCCGAACGGTCGAGGGACGCCTCGACACCGAATGGTCGCCGACGATCAGCTCGATCTTCGGCCTGTTCTACAGCCGCGAGACCCGCACGACCGACGGCGTGATTACCGTCCTTCCGGGGGTGCTCAATGCTCTGAATACGTCGTTCGCTTCGAAGGAAAGCGACACCTACGCGGTGTTCGGGAACATCTTCTGGCGGCCGACAGAGGCCTGGGAACTCTCTGCGGGTCTTCGCTGGGACAAGCAGAAGCAGAAGCAGGAAGGCCTGACCGTCAATGCCTTCCCGGCGGTGCTCCTTGGATTGCCTCCGGTCGTAACTCCAAGTGAGGAGCATCTGACGGAAACCAACCTGTCGCCGCGCGTCGCCGTGACCCGGCACTGGAACAGCGACGTCATGACCTACGTGTCGGTCGCTCGCGGATCGCGCGGCGGCGGCTTCAACCCGCCGGCGGTTCCGTCCAACTTGCGGACGTACAAGGGCGACACGGCCTGGACCTATGAGCTGGGCACGAAATATTCGTCGCCCGACCGCCGCGTCTCAGTGGCCGCCGACATCTTCTACAATGATTACAAGGATTACGTTGGCCTCAACTCGATCCTGAGGACCGGTGCGTCGTTCACCACGATCGACCTCAATACCGGCGACGTGAAGAGCTACGGCATCGAGTTCGAGGGCGCGTTCCGTCCGACGCCGCAATGGACGATCAGTGGCGGCGGTTCGCTGATGCATGCCCGTCTCACGAACACGGACATCTACACAGCGACGACTGGTAGAACGCTCGCTTCTAAGCGCCTGTCGTTCCAGCCGGATTGGAACTTCAGCCTGAACAGCGATTACGTGATTCCGGTCGGCCGGGGTGATCTCGTCTTCAACGCCGGCTTGGTCGGCAAGGGCAGCCGCATTCCGGCCAGTATTCGGCAGAAGACGCCGGAAGTTCCGGGACAGCCCGAGCTGCGCGAGCTCAAAGCCTATGTGCTGACGAACGGTTCGATCACCTATCGGATCGGCGGCGTCGAGGTCTCGGCCTTCGTCAACAACCTGTTCAACAAGAAATACTTCGAGTCCTACATCGAGCAGACGACGCTCATCCTTGCCGGCCTTCCACACAGCGACGTGGGTATCATTGGCGACAAGCGTCGCTACGGCGTTCGGACCCGCATCCGGTTCTAGTGATGAACGCGCCAGGCGCATCCGGGCCCGGGCGTTTGCCAGACGGTTTTGTCGAGAGGCTCAAGGAGCTTCTCGGCGACCGCCTGCAGACCGGCGAAGCCATCCGCTTCGAGCACGGCAAGAGCGAAACCCATTTCGCTCCGATGCCGCCCGACGCGGTGGCCTTTGCCGAGTCCACCGACGAGGTCGTCTTCATCGTAAAGGTCTGCGGCGAGATGGGCGTACCCATCATTCCCTTTGGAGCTGGCACGTCGGTCGAGGGCAACACCCTCGCTGTCCAGGGGGGACTGTCGCTCGACCTGTCGCGGATGACGAACATCGTCGCCGTGAACGCCGAGGATTTCGACTGCACCGTCGAGGCCGGAGTGCGCCGCGAGCAGCTCAACGAATACCTCCGCGATCAAGGGCTGTTCTTCCCGATCGACCCGGGCGCGAACGCCACGATCGGCGGCATGGCCTCGACCCGCGCGTCCGGTACCAACGCCGTTCGTTACGGCACCATGCGCGAAGCCGTCCTGGCGCTGACAATCGTGACCGCCGACGGCCGCGTCATGCGGACCTCGCGCCGGGCGCGGAAATCTTCGGCGGGTTACGACCTGACGCGTCTTCTCGTCGGTTCGGAAGGCACGCTCGGGATCATCACCGAAGTCACTTTGCGGCTCCATGCCATCCCCGAAGCGATCTCGGCCGCGACATGCAGCTTCGAGACGATCGGCGGCGCGGTCGATACTGTGGTTCAGTCGATCCAGCTCGGTATTCCCCTCGCTCGCGTCGAGATCCTCGACGACATGCAGATCCGCGCGGTCAACCAATGGTCGAAGATGGACCTGCCGGAGCTGACCACGCTCTTCTTCGAATTCCACGGTTCGGAGCGCTACGTCGCCGAGCAGATCGAAACCGTCCGCGAGGTCGCGACCGCGAATGGCGGCGGAGAGTTTCGCTGGGCGGAAAGGACCGAGGACCGCAACGCGCTATGGAAGGCGCGGCACGAGGCTTATTACGCGGCGGTCAACCTGCGTGCCGGCGCAACCGGCTGGGCAACCGACGTGTGCGTTCCGATGAGCCGTCTCGCCGAGTGCATTAGCGAGACCAAGGCGGACCTCGAGGCATCGACGATTCCAGCGACGATCCTCGGTCACGTCGGCGACGGCAATTTCCACGTCGTCTTCTCCGTCGACCCGAACAGCGAAGCCGAGCTACAGGAAGTGTCTGAAATCAACGCCAGGCTCGTCCGCCGCGCCCTGGCGATGGACGGGACCTGCACCGGCGAGCACGGAATCGGGCTCGGCAAGCAGCAATGGCTGGTCGAGGAGCTGGGCGAAGCCGTCGACATGATGCGATCCGTGAAGCGCGCGCTCGACCCACAGAATCTGCTCAATCCCGGGAAGGTGTTCGAGCTATCATGATCCACAGCAGGCACCTCGTCGATCCGGAGCTTCTGCCGCTGCTTGAGGCGTTTCCGACCGTCTCGATCACAGTGGAGAATCTCGCGGAGCTGCGTGCCCGCGATCTGCCACTTCCCACCGTCGAAGATTGGGGCGTCGACTGGGAAGAGCGCGCGGTCGATGGTCCGGAGGCACCGATCTCCGTCCGGATTTATCGGCCGCGCGCTGCAACCCAGCGCCTCGGCTGCATCTTCCACATTCATGGCGGCGGTTTCGTGGGCGGCTCGGTCGCGGAGGTTGAGTTCCTGCACCGCCCGCTGGCGGCGGAACTCGAGTGCGCGATCATTTCAGTCGACTACCGCGTCGCTCCGGAGACCAAGTTCCCGGGCAACATCGAGGACTGCTACGCGGCCCTCGCCTGGACGTTCGCGCACGCGGACGAGCTGGGCCTCGATCCTGCCCGCATCGGGGTCATGGGCGAAAGCGCGGGCGGGGGACTTTCCGCGGCCCTTGCTCTGCTGACCCGCGACCGCGGCGAATATTCGATCGCCTTCCAGCACCTCATCTATCCGATGCTCGACGACCGCACCTGCGTGTCCGAGCCCAACCCCTTCGCTGGCGAGTTCATCTGGCACGCGCAGAACAACCTTTTCGGCTGGACCGCGCTGCTTGGAGAGGAGCCGGGCGGGCAAAGTGTTTCCCCTTACGCTTCGCCCGCCCGTGCGACCGACCTGTCCGGACTTCCGCCGACCTTCATCGGCACGGCAGCCCTCGATCTCTTCGTCGATGAAAACATCGATTATGCGCGCCGCCTGAACCGCGCGGGCGTGCTGACCGAGCTTCATGTCTGGCCGGGCGCTTTCCACGGCTTCGACGTGCTGCCCGGTCCGGCGATCTCCGATGCCGCCCGCCGCACGAGCACCGAAGCTCTGCGCCGATTCCTGAAGGCCAAATAATGGACATTATCGCCCATACGACCGTCACGGAGGCGCCAGCGCCGTCCATCGGAAAGTCGATCTTCCCGCTGCTCCTGCTCAGCCTGTCCATGCTCGTCGGTTTCACCATGCTCCAGAGTTTCGGGATCATGGCCGAGACGGCAAAGGCCGAAATGCATCTTTCGGACACCGCGCTCGCGGTCGTCCAGGGCGTTGCAGCCGCCGTTCCCCTGGTCCTGTTCTCGATCCCGATCGGCATCTGGGTCGATCGCTGGAACCGTGTCGCGATCCTGATCATCATGGCGGTCGGCTGGACGCTCGGAACGTTCGTGACCGCTCTGGCCCCGTCGCCAACGGTCCTGTTCCTCGGCAGGATGCTAACGGCTATCGGCACGACCGGCGGCCTTACCGCCGTCCTGTCGCTCGCTTCGGATTATTGCCGCCCAGAGCAGCGCGGCCGCGCGATCGTCATTCCAAACATTGCCAAGACCGCGGGCATTGCCGCTGGCTTTGCCGTTGCGGGTCTGCTGCTCGGCAGCCTCACCGCCAAGTCGCTTCCGGCGGTCCTCGGCAGCACGCCCTGGCGGAGCGCGCAGTGGATGCTCGGAATCGGCAGCGCGTTGCTAACTCTCCCGCTCCTGTTACTTCGCGAGCCGCAACGGCACGAGGTTGAGGCGGGGCCAAGCGCTCCGTTCAAAGTCGTTTTCGCGGAGCTTAAAGCCCGCAGCGGCTGGATCGTCCCCCTGTTTGTCGGTCAGACGAGCGTGGTCATGGCCGACGCAGCCGCTGGCATCTGGGTCTCGCCGGTACTGGAGCGCTACTATCACCTTCATCCGGGTGATTTCGCAGGCTGGCTCGGCGCAATCGTCTTCGGCACCGGCATCGTCGGTTCGATCATCGGCGGCCTCGTCGCGGACATGGGCCAGAAGTCGCACGTCCGCGGCGGTCTGATGATCGGCGCGATTGTTGCCGCGGCGATCGGCATTCCAGCGTCCTTGTTTCCGGTTGCGCCAGGCGTTGGCACACTCGCCTTCGCGATCGGCGCACTCATGCTTGCCGGAAGCGTTACGGCGATGATTGCCTCGGTTGCCCTCACGGTGTGGCTCCCCAATGAGCTGCGCGGGCTCGGCATTGGCGCATTCATCGCCATCGCCGGCCTGATCGGTTTCGGTCTGGCCCCATCTCTGGTGACGATGGTCAGCTCCTTCCTCGGCGGCGAGGGCCACCTGAACACGGCGCTCGCAATCGTCGGCGTCGCGGTCAGCATCGTGTCCGTCCTCGGTTTTTGGTTTGCGATGAAAAGAGCCCCTGCAGCGTCAACCTGTCAGAAAGGTGTGGACATACCTGTCTGATAGGTATATTGGCGCGCTCAAGGAGAGCGGGGGATCCATGAGTTTGAGTGCCGGGGGGCGTATGGAGGCCATCGATGTCTCGCCTGAAATGCTGACCTTGGTCGGCATTGGGGAGCTGGGCGAACTTCGGTGGCCTTCGGGGTCCGTAGCGTTCGAAGTCACTTTCGACGGTGGAAGCTCGAACTTCACTTTCCACGAAGATCCGATCGATCAGCTCAAGGCATCCGGCGATGTGCGCCTCCTGCTGATCGTAGCGCGCGACGCATGTGAGCGCCTTCTCGGGCAAGCCCTCGATTTCAGCGACCAGTCCATTCGCTACCTTCGGCCGGAAATGAGCTCGATTGCCGTCGCCATCCGCGACTGCGCCTTGCCGTCAGCTGCAGCCTTGCCCTACCGCCTGGCAAAGAGCATCGAGCTGCTCTGCGAGATATTGAACGCGCACCGGACCGATCAGCTGGCCGAGGTTATTGCGCCCGCAACGCTGACGCAGCGGGACATCGAACGCATTGCTGCGGCGCGCAAGCTGATCGACGAATGCTGGCATGAGAAACTGACGCTTTGCCAGATTGCGCAGCGCTGCGGGCTCAACCGCAGCAAGCTCGCAAGCGGTTTCCGCCAGCTCTATCGCTGCACAGTCAACGAAGCCCTACTTGAGCGCCGCCTTGCCGAAGCCCGTCGCCAGCTCCTTTCGACCGACCTCCCGGTTGGCCTGATCGGCTACCGAAGCGGTTACCAAAACAATGCGAGCTTCAGCCGCGCTTTCTGCCGCCGCTTCGGCGTCCCGCCGAGCAACTTCCGCTCGAGGCCGGCAGCCGCCTGATGGCAACCGTCGCGACCGACAATGGCAAGTCGCTCGTCGCCCAGGCGGTCGATGCGGTCAAAGCGCACATTCGGGATTCCGGTCTTCGCGTCGGCGATTACTTGCCCGGCGAAGGATATTTCGCCGACAAGCTGGGCGTTAGCCGCCCCGTCATGCGCGAGGCCTTCGGCGCCCTGGCTGCGCTGAGGCTGATCGACGTTGCGAACGGCCGTCGTGCCAAGGTCGGCGCGCTCGACGGATCGGTAATTGCGGACTCGCTGGAGCACGCCCTCTCGACCGCCCAGATCAAGGTCGCCGATGTATGGGACGTGCGTCGCACGATTGAGATGCGGACGGCCGCGCTCGCCGCGCTCAATGCTACTCCCGTTCAAGCTGCGCGGATCGTCGCGCTCGCTGAAGCGATGAGCAAGGACCACCAGCCGCACGACCAGACGACCGAAGAGGACATCGACTTCCATCTCGCCATCGCAGAAGCCAGCGGAAATGCGCTTTTCAACCAGATCGTCGTTTCGTTCGTGCCGTTGATGCGCGTCGCCGTGCCCCGCGCCTGGGGCACGCGCCAGACTGACGAGGAAAAGAGCGACATCCTCGACCGCCACCGGCGCCTTGCCCAGGCGATCGCCAATCGCGATCCGGAGGAGGCGGAGCGCTGCATGGCCACCCATTTCGACGAGGCCATCGGCGCTCTTCTTCGTTAATCCCGCCCGCGGTCCCGCGCGGCCAGGCCGAACAGCAGCGCAAATACCAGATGGATGACCACGAAGATCTTGGCGAGGTCGCGGGATTGCCCGGTCGCAATGCCAATGAGGTCGTTTGCCGCCACCGCGCCAAACCCGATGAAATTGGCTAGCAGAACCGGTTTCAACAGCGAACGGTCCGAATTGCGGGACAGCCAGTTGAGGGCGGCAATGCCGAGGAAGGGCCCGCCAAGCAGGCGGAGCAGGGCGACCAACTCTGGCGTGGCATCGGCCGGCACGGCGCCTACGCCGAACCAGAGCGGGAAGAACATCAAGCCGACACCGACCAACGCGAGGTAGATTGCCGAGGCGGTCAACGTCAGTTTGAGCATCGTGGCTTAGCGCCTCATTGCTTCAGGACGCTGTTGCGCGGCTCCGTCCCGTACCGTTCGGCGAAGCTCCTTGAGGTAGACCCGGCCGGCCGGGAGCCGCTGGCCGTTGCGCAGGACCACTTCGGCCGAGCTCCACGACCGCGTCCTCAATTCGGCGATGGCCTTCTGCTTTACCAACCATCGTCGGTGGATCCTGACGAACAGCCCCGGCTCGACCCTATCGGAAAACTGCCGGATAGATCCGCGCATCAGATGCGAGCCCGAGGCCGTGTGAATCGCGATATATTCGTCCTCGCTGCTAACGCTCTCGATGGAGTCTACCGTTACCCGGACGAGCCCGCCCGAGCTCTTGAGCCAGAATTCGGATTCGTAGGCATGTTCGCCTTGGCGCGCGGCCCGAAGAGCCCGGACGATCTGGTGAAGCTCGTCCACACGCTGCTCGGCGTCGAGCAGCGTGTGCCGGCGATGCACGCGATCCAGCGCACGGGACAGTCGGTCACGCTCGACCGGCTTCAGCAGATAATCGGCCACGGCGCTGTCGAACGCCTGCACCGCGAACTCGTCGAAGGCCGTGACGAAGATGACCGCAGGACCGTCGGGACGTTGGCTGATCGCTTCGACAACATCGAAGCCGGTCCCATCACGCATCTTTATGTCGAGCAGGACCGCATCGGGCTTCAGCGCGTCGATCTTCTCAATCGCGTCACGGCAGCTGTTGGCTTCCCCGACATGATCGACTTGAGCAATGCTCTGCAGCAGCAGCTTCAGTCGCCTTAGCGCCAAAACCTCGTCATCGATGGTCAGGACTCGAAGGACGCTCATGCATGCTCCAACGGGATCGTGACCTGTGCGCGGTAGCGCCCATCCGATTGCTTTGCCGCAGTCAGGGACGATCGGGCTTCTCCGTACAGCAACTGCAGGCGCTGTCGGACGTTCGCCAGGCCGATGCCAGCGCCGCTCGGCTGTGCTTTGCCCATTCCGGAATCGAACACGCCAAGCGTCAGGCTGGTCCCAGTCGACCGGGCTTCAATCGAGACAGTCGCTGGAGGGTCCGCGCCGGCCACACCATATTTGACCGCATTCTCAACCAGCGGCTGCAAGATCAAGGCAGGCACCAGGAGCTGTCCAAGCTGATCGGTTAAGGAGATGTCGATCACCAGATCGGGATACCGGAGCTGTTCGATCTCGAGGTACGTCCGCTGAAGCTCGACCTCCAGCGACAGTGCGATCTTCTGTGTAGGGTCGGCGGCAAGGCCCAGACGGAGGAAACGCGCGAGCTTCGTCACCATTGCGTCGGCCGCCTCGGTGTCCTTGTCGAGGATCAGGGCCGACACCGAGTTGAGGCTGTTGAACAGGAAGTGCGGGTTGATCTGGCTGTGCAGCGCCCGGAGTCTGGCAACATGCGCCTGCTCCTTCAGCTCGGCGGCGCGGCGCTGCTCGTCCCGTACGTCGAAGCTGTACATCAGAGCCATGTAGAGTCCGGCCCAGGCGACGAAGAACCAGGTCCAGAAGGAGATTGTCCGAACGGCTCCGCTCCAGGTGAACAAATGGATGTTGATGCTCGGATCGACCGCTGCTTCTGCGAAGAAGACCGCCCAGGCGAATGTCTCCGCCGCGACCGGCGCAACGACCGCCAGAGCGATCAACCGCCTCTTGTTGGTCGACAGCTTCGGGTGCGTCAGCAGCAGGTGAATGCCGTAACAGAAGCCGAGGCCGAGAGCGCTTGTGAAGATGCGCACGCCAGCGATCGCCAGGATGTGCTCATTGCCCGCGAGCAGCGTCCCTAAGGTAAGGAGGACGTAGTTCGATCCCCAGAAGGCAAGCGTAAGCCAAAGCGCCGCGCGCGTTCGGCTGCTCATCGCGCCACCGCGGTCTCGCGCCGTGTCGAGCGTGGCAGTCGCGCCACTATCGGGTGAGTGAAGGGTGGCCACGCCTTAGGTTGCAGTGCTGCCGAACCTTTGTCGACCGCCGTTCGGCTGCAGAAAAACGACGTCCATCCACCAGTTTCGCCGTTCGCGTGCAGGAAATCGCGCTTGGCGGGCAAGTGCCTTCAATACCCCTTCGCCCATCGAACAGAACGAACTCTCTCGAAAAGGGGGAGTACCATGGCCAATTTCCGTCAGCACCTGCTTGGAACGAGCGTCCTCGTAGGCGCCGGATTCCTGTCCGCGCCGGTCCAGGCGCAGGATGCAACGCAGTCAGTAGATCCCGCGGCATCGCAGCCTTCCGGCCCCGTGGAAGCCCAGCCGACTCCGGACGTCTCGGCCACTGGCGGAGACCTCCAGACAAGCCAGGACATCATCGTCACGGGTTCACGTATCCCCCAGCCCAATCTGGAATCGGCGGCGCCCGTCACGGTCGTTTCCGACCAGGACGTAAAGTTGTCCGGCTCCTCCAAGATTGAAGATGTGCTCAATTCCTTGCCGGCCGTCGGCGCTTCGATGACGTCCACGATGTCGAACGGAGCCAGCGGCGCCGCCGAAGTCGACCTTCGCTATCTCGGCTCAAAGCGCTCGCTAGCGCTGGTCAACGGCCGCCGCCTGATGCCCGGTGACCCCGCGAGCACGACGCAGGCTGCCGATCTTAACGTCATTCCGTCCGCCCTCATCAAGCGGGCGGAAGTGCTGACGGGCGGCGCATCGTCGGTGTACGGTGCGGACGCGGTCGCGGGCGTCGTCAACTTCATCATGGACACCAGCTTCGAAGGTGTCCGGTTCGACGGCAACTGGAGCATCTGGCAGCATAACCAGGACGATCCAAGCGTCGGCCAGGGTCGCCACATGAGCGACATCATCCTGGCTCGACAGGCCGTCGCCGGTGCGGCCGCCTTCCCGCTGCCCACCGGCAGCACGACCGACGGACGGTCGTTCGACGGCACGGTCACGATCGGTGCAGGCTTCGACGATGGACGTGGCCATGCGGTTGCTTATTTCGGCTATCGCAACGTCAAGCCGGTCCTTCAGGCGGATCGCGACTATTCGGCCTGCGTTCTGCAGAACACCGGCGGCGGCGTACCGCGTTGCGGTGGCTCGGCGACGGCCAATCCGGGGACGGCGATCATCTTCAGCGGCGGCACATCGACCGTCGCGGCGCTCGGGCCGGGAACGATCAACGTCGGTGCCCAGAACCTCTTCAACTTCGCGCCGCTGAACTATTATCAGCGCCCGGACGAGCGCTACATCGCCGGTGCGTTTGCGGATTACGAGATCAGCCCCGCGCTGAAGCCGTACCTCGAGTTCATGTTCATGGACGACCGTACGCTGGCGCAGATCGCTCCGTCGGGCGACTTCGGCAACACGTTCACGATCAATTGCGACAATCCCTTCATGTCGGCGGCTCAGTTTGCGGCGATCTGCGGTAATCCGGAGAACCTCATCGTCGGCTTCATCGGCAACTTCCCGGTGGCCGAGGGTGCTCCGTTCAACGATGGCGGACCTAACGGAACTCCTGGCCCGGGCGCTCCTCCGAGGAATTTCCTCGATACCAATGGCAACACCTACAACCAGGCCTATTTCCAGCTGCTGCGCCGTAACACCGAGGGTGGACCACGCATTTCCGACCTTCGTCACCAGGCCTGGCGCGGAGTGCTTGGAACCAAGGGCGACCTGTCGAACATCTTCTCGTACGACGCCTACTTCCAGTACGGTCGCACGAACTACACCCAGGTCTTCAAGAACGAATTTTCCCTGGCTCGCCTGCGGCGCGCATTGAATGCGGTGAACGTCGACGCCAGCGGCGCTGTGGTCCCGGTCGGGACACCAGGATCACAAACCGTCTGCCGCTCGGTGCTCGACGGCTCCGATCCGGCCTGCGTGCCTTACGATGTCTTCGGCGCAGCACCCTCGGCGGCTTCAATCAACTACCTCAACATCTTCGGTGTCATCCAGGGCATCACGTCCGAGCAGATCGGCCACTTCGATATCACCGGTTTGCTGGGTGATGCCGGAATCAAGACACCTTGGGCCGAGGACGGAGTAGGCATCAACGTCGGCGTCGAATACCGGCGCGAATCCCTGGAACTGAACCCCGATCAGGAGTTCCAGACAGGAGACCTCACTGGTCAGGGCGCTCCGACGCTTCCGGTCAGCGGCAACTTCCGCGTCTGGGACGTCTTCGGCGAAGCTCAGATCCCGATCATCCAGAACCAGGGCATCGAGGAATTCTCGATCAATCTTGGTTATCGCAAGTCCTGGTACGATCTCAGCAGCGGTGGCGGATACGACACGGACACGTACAAGATCTCGGCGGAATTCGCCCCGGTAAGGGACATACGTTTCCGCGCTTCCTACAACCGCGCGTCTCGGGCGCCGAACATCCAGGAACTCTTCGCACCTCGGTTTGTCGGTCTGGATGGCGCCGGAGATCCCTGCGCCTCCTTGACGGATGCAGCAGGTAACCCGCGCGCGGTCGCCGCCACGGATTATGGCTGCATCGCGCAGGGACTTGCCGTGGGCCAGTCACCAACGCCGAACCCGGCCGGCCAGTACAACGGACTGCTTGGCGGCACTCCGACATTGCAACCGGAGAAAGGCACCACCTGGACTGTCGGCACGGTCATCCAGCCGCGCTTCATTCCACGGTTGGCGCTCACGATCGACTATTGGAACATCAAGGTCGAGGACGCGATCCAGGGCTTTGGCGCCGACGCCATCCTCGCGGCCTGCGTGTCGCAGTCCACGGCCACCTTTGTGTCCCCGGCCTGCGGTCTCGTTCATCGCGATGCCGCCGGCTCGATCTGGCTGACTCCGAACGGTTACGTCGAGGACGTGCCGAACAATGTCTCTACGTTGAAGACCAGCGGCATCGACGTGAATGGCTCCTATTCGCATCCGCTGTTCAATCTGGGAACGATGTCGTGGAGCTTTATCGGCACCTACATGCTGAAGGCGCGGAACGACAACGGATTGTCCGAGCCCTACGATTGCGCCGGTTATTATGGCCCGGTCTGCTCGAGCGGCACGGTCGCCGCATCCGCTCCAATCCCCAAGTGGAGGCACAAACTTAGGGCGACGTGGACGTCGGATTTCGGGCTCGGCTTGTCGCTTCAGTGGCGCCGCATGGGCAAGGTCAAAGCCGAGACTCTTCAGGTCAACGAAACGACCGGAGCCGCGACGCCGTTCGATCCGGGTCTGCGCATCAAGGCTCAGAACTATCTCGACCTGACGGCGACCTACACGTTGGCGGACCGGTATCATTTGCGCGCAGGGGTCAACAACCTGACGGACAACGATCCGCCGCTGGTGACCGGTGGTAACGCTGGCGTTGGTGGCACAAACCTTTGCCCGACAGGTCCGTGCAACGGCAACACCTATCCGGGTACCTGGGACGCACTCGGCAGGCTGCTCTTCGTCGGTGCAACGATCGACTTCCTGCCGCCGAAGCCAGCTCCGGCTCCGGTTGAGGCGCCGCCACCGCCTCCGCCTCCGCCACCGCCGCCCCCCGCGACGCAGACCTGTGCCGACGGCTCGGTGATCCTGGCGACCGAGGCATGCCCGGCTCCGCCGCCGCCGCCTCCGCCGCCGCCCCCAGCGCCGGAACGTGGCTAAGCCGCGGATCCTTCTGGCAAGGCCCGTCGGGTTTCTCCGGCGGGCCACCGCCGCGGCGCTTGCCGTCTGGTTCCTGGCGGGGAGCACACCTGCGGCTGCCGCCAGTGAGACGGCGGTTTTGGCTGGTGGGTGCTTCTGGGGGACGGAGGCCGTCTTCGAGCATGTGAAGGGCGTGCGAAACGTCGTTTCAGGATTCGCAGGAGGAACCAAGGGTGGCTTCGGCAGGCCGGCCGGAGAGCGATCCGGCTTCGCGGAAGCGGTCCGGATCACCTACGATCCTGCCCAGGTCAGCTACGAGCAGTTGCTCGAGATCTTCATGACCGTTGCTCACGATCCGACCCAGATCGATCGGCAGGGACCAGATATCGGGGCGCGCTACCGCTCTGCGATCTTCCCGCAGAGTGCTCAGCAGAAACAAATTGCCAAACGCGTCGTCGATGATGTGCGGACTTCAGGACGCTTCAAGCGCCCGATCGCGACCCGGCTGGAATCCGGCGGCTTCGACGTCGCCGAGGCCGTGCACCAGGACTATGTCCGCAAGCATCCGACCAGCACCTACGTCATCGTCAACGATTTGCCCAAGCTGGCGAAGCTGAGGAGCGGCTATCCGCAATTCTGGCGCGGATGAGGCACAAGGAAATCTCGCACCGACCTGAGGTCCCCTTAGACCAATGCACGACAGGTTTTCGCGAGATGGGAGGTCACGGGCCGCAAGAGTGATTGCGGCTCGTGGCCTCCACCCCCGCTCAGGCTACGCGGCGACGCGGTGTCCCGATCGCACAACGGCCAGGCGTCGTTGAAATCCTGCGCTCGATGAGCCGCCTGCCGCTAATGGCTTGGCGGTGCGGTCGCTCGATTTCGGCGTTGATCTGGAGCCTCCATCGCCAGCCGCGCGAACGACTCGGGGAGGCGCCTTTGGTCTGCGGCCGCTATCGTTTCGAATCACCAACGATTTAACGGTTGTTGCTGCGGAGTGACCCCGTTCCAAATCGAGACACTAAACGATTGAAACGATTGACTCATGAGGTCGGTTGAATAACGTTTTACTGGCTAGAAATTAACACAGGTGTAGTGTCGCACGAGTCCCAAAGACCTGCGGCGTGTGGCCCGTCGGGGGGACTGAATGACGAGTTACGACAAGCGTCTGCGAGCTCAATCTGAGCCCCGCTCCGTGGCCATTATCGGCGGTGGACCGGCAGGCCTGACTGCTGCCTATTGCCTGCAGAAGCACGGCGGCGCCCACCCAATCGTTCTTGAAGAGAGCTCGCAGGTCGGCGGCATTGCGCGCACCGAAGTCTACAAGGGCTATCGCTTCGACATCGGAGGCCACCGGTTCTTCACCAAGGTGAAGCCGGTCGAGAAGCTGTGGTACGAGGTTCTTCCGAACGACTTCCTGCGCCGCCCGCGGATGAGCCGCATCTACTATCGCGGCAAGTATTTCGCCTACCCGCTGAAGCTGTTCAATGCCCTCAACAACATGGGCATCTTCGAATCCTTCCGGATCATGCTCAGCTATCTGAAGTGGAAGGTTCGCCCGCACACTGAGGAAGAGAATTTCGAGCAGTGGGTGACCAACCGGTTCGGCGGCCGCCTCTTCTGGCACTTCTTCAAAGCCTACACCGAGAAGGTCTGGGGCATACCATGCACCTCGATCCGTGCCGACTGGGCGGCTCAGCGGATCCAGAACCTGTCGCTTCGCAAGGCGGTGTGGAATGCCGTCAGCGGCTCCAACGACACGGCCAGCCTGATCGGCGCGTTCGATTATCCGCGCCTTGGCCCGGGCATGATGTGGGAAGCCTTCCGCGACCAGGTTGAAGGTCGCGGCGGCGAAGTCCGCATGAACTCGAAGGCGTCGCGCATTTATCGCACGGATGACCGCGTGCTGGCGATCGAGGTCGACCGCAGTGAGAAGGATGGCGGTTCCTATCGCCTGGAGGCCGACGAATTCATTTCGTCGATGCCGATCTCCGAGCTGGTCTTGAACATGGATCCGCCTGCCCCGGCAGAGGTTCAGGAAGCGGCGCGCAAGCTCCGTTACCGCGACTTCCTCATCGTCACCTTGATCCTCAAGGGCAGCGACCTGTTCCCGGACAATTGGATTTACGTCCACAGCCCGGAGGTCGAAGTCGGCCGTATCCAGAATTTCCGTTCCTGGTCGGAAGAGATGGTTCCCGAACCGGACCGCTCGAGCATCGGGATGGAGTATTTCTGCCAGGCGTGCGACACGATGTGGAACACGGACAATGAGACGCTGATAAAGCGCGCTGCCGCGGAGCTCGAGCATCTCGGACTCGCGAAGGCGAGCGACGTGGTCGACGGTACCGTCATTCGCCAGCCCAAGGCCTATCCGGTCTACGACGGCGATTATCAGGACGCCCTGGCGGTCCTTCGTGACTGGCTCGCAACGCTCGGAAACCTGCAGTGTGTGGGCCGCAACGGCATGCATCGCTACAACAATCAGGATCACTCGATGCTGACGGCGATGCTTGCGGTCGAGAATATCTTCGGCGCGAAGAACGACCTGTGGAGCGTCAACGTCGAGCGCTCCTACCACGAGGATTTCGAAGTCGCCTCGGACAGCGAGAAGGCAGCCGGTGTCGCCCCCGCGACGGCTCCCGCAGATATCCAGCAGGTTCCCCAAGTCGCCGCAGCGTGAATGTCGTGAGCATTCCGTCCGTATCGGTCATCGTTCCCGCCTTTAACGCGGAGGCGACGCTGGGCGATTGCCTGCAAGCCTTCAGGAATCTCACGCTTCAGCCGGCCGAAGTGCTGGTCTACATCGATGGCGCGACGGATGGCACCGAACGGATCGCCCGCGAGGCCGGAGCCACGGTGCTCAAGAATAACGGCAAGCCCAAGGGCCCGGCCTTCGCGCGGAACACGGCAGCGGGGGCCGCCAAGTCCGAACTGCTGTGGTTCGTCGACGCAGACGTCGTTGTCGCTGCGGACTCCCTGCAGCGGTTGATCGACGATATGCGGGCCCACGATGCGATCGGCGCATTCGGGTCGTACGATGACAGGCCGGCATCACATCGCGCGACGAGCCTCTACGCCAATCTCCGCCACCATTTCATCCACCAACGTGGCAATGCCGACGCGACGACCTTCTGGTCCGGGATCGGCCTGATCCGCCGTGACATCTTCCTTCAGTTCGGCGGGTATGATGGAGAGCGTTTTCCATATCCGAGCGTCGAAGATGTCGAGCTTGGAATGCGCATCGTCGCCGCTGGCCATCGCATCCGCCTGGTTCACGGCGCCCAAGGCAAGCATTGCAAGGATTGGAGCCTCTGGCGAGTCTGGCACACGGACGTCATGCGCCGAGCGCGCCCGTGGACGCTTATGCTGCACGAGAGGCCCGATGCCGTACGGGATCTTAACCTGACGAAGGCGGAGAAAGGGAAAGCAATTCTCGCGCTTCTTACCCCATTGCTGCTTCTCGCCGGGCTGGCCAATCCCCTGTTCTTCCTGCTGGCCGCGGTGACGGCGGTTTCCTACCTGGTCGCCAACCATGAGTTCTACGCCTTCCTGTTCAAGCGCCTGTCGCTGACGCGCTTCGTGGTCGCCGTGCTGATGCACTGGTGTTACCACTGCTATTCGCCGCTGACTTACGTTTGGACGCTCACGGAAATCCGCCTGGGACGCCTCCTCAAAGGGAATGACGGAAGTCTGAGGACCGCCGGAGCAAGCGAATCCTCCGCCACCAACTAAGCCTTAGCGGCGAGTGTCGGCATAGCAGCGCCTGAAAGACTCTTCCGCGAGCGACGCACCTCTCGACCAGCTGAACAACTTCGAACGTTCAAGTGCACGCTGCGCGAGGTTCGCGCGCAGGCTCTCGTCCCGAAGGAAGCCGACGATGCAGCCGGCGATCGCATCGGGATCTTCAGGTTCGAACAGGAGGCCGCCGTCGCCGACGATTTCCGGCAAGCTCCCGCCTCGGCTGCTCGCTAGGACGGGAATCCCGCAGGACATGGCTTCGACCGCCGGCAAGCCAAAGCCTTCCCACAGCGACGGGAAGACGAGCGCGTCCGACGCATTCAACAACTCAGCCAGATCAGGGTCGCTGATGTACCCGGTGAAGTGGACGTGGCGTGGCAGCGGCTCATGGGCCGCGATGAAGGCCTTGAGCTCTCCGACATTGTCCCAAAAGCCCTTGCCTGATGTGTCGCCGACAAGCGCCAGGTGCGTCTTCGGCTCGGCCGCGATGATTTGCGCCATGGCTTTCAGCAGGCCGAGAATGTTCTTGTGTGCGTTCATGCCGCCGACGTGCACCAGCAGGCGCGCATCCTGCGGAATGCCTTGGACAGTGCGCACCCGCTCGCGAAGACCGGGATCGCCGATCACTCGAAAAGCGTCGTCGGCCGCCTCCGTGACCACGTCGATTCGATCTTTCGCAAAGTGATGGATCGTCTCGAGATCGCGCGCAGACGTCTCGGAGACCGTCATCGCGCGCGTGGTCTGCAAGCGCGCCAAAGCGGTCTTGGCCCGCCACAGCCAGTGGTTCGCCCTGGTTGGAAAGAGCAGCTCCGGAAAACGCTCGGCAGTCGCGTCGTGGTAGCAGACGACGCACGGCTTCCGCTGCAGCAAGGGGAAATAGGAATAGAGCGTCGGGAAGTAGAACACGTCGTAGGACACGGACCTCGCAAGCCGGGCCATCTTCAGGAAATAGCCCGGCGACCGCGCCGAGCTACCGACCGCCGACTGGTTCAGGCCGAGGTCGGTCCGCGCGGTGAGGACTTCTGCTCCCTGAGGCAGCGGCTCTTCGGGAAGCTGATCGAAGAGTAGGGTGTAGCGAAACCCCTCGTCGCGCGCGAGAAGCGCCTTCATGATCTCGCGGGTGAAACGGCCGAAGCCGCGGTCGTTGACCCAACTCGTCGCGTCGACACAGACGTGCAGAGGCTTGCTTGTCATCCGCGGACGCGCCTGGGAGCAAGATACCCAGCCATTTCGCCGAGGCTCCAGGAAATCAGGAGCGGCACCAGGAGAGGCACCGAGCGGACGAGCTTGTCGAAGTGGCGGCCGCGCGCCTTCGCTCGTTGCGCTATCCTGAAG